>Ga0209191_1000848_pt1 | contig 21717 bp, 18 predicted proteins | sample S_130626_EF_Meta_FD_187320 | JGI IMG/M metagenome (GOLD analysis project Ga0209191, IMG submission 187320) | Freshwater microbial communities from Lake Simoncouche, Canada to study carbon cycling - S_130626_EF_MetaG (SPAdes) (version 2) | ecosystem: Environmental > Aquatic > Freshwater > Lake ...
TGTGGTTGACATAGCGAGACCGGTACGTGACAGTGGGGCATGGCGCACGTTGTATGCATGGATTCGAGGGCTCGCCGTTGATGCCGTGTTGCGAGACGACTTGACCGACCCACATCGAGAACAATGCCGTCATTGCCTAAAACAATGGGAATGATCTTGGCTTCACATGCAATTCGACGAATGGTTTCAATCGGTACATCGATATCGGTTCCGGTATGAACGAGCGAATGTTTATGTATGCCAGATTGAAGTGTCTTGAGATCGATGATGACACTGACGTCGGCCCGACTATACGCAGATGTGATGGGCGCAGCCGAATCTGTGTTGGTATCAATGACGAGAGCACACAAACTAAGAGCTCGAAGTTGATCGGGAGATCGAGGCTCACCGTTAACAGTTCCTTCTCTAAAGAGTCGCTCCACCGCATTTTGTAATCGTCCTACTATTTGCAAACCAGATTCAGGATCAAACTCTCCGCGCAGACACACCATGCCTGAATCACGATCGACCCAATGGCGTAGAAAAGTACGGCGTCGTTGCTGTTCAAGTTGAGTGAGCCCCGAGTCTGTATGAACTTGTTGCACGGCACGCCGTACTGCGCGAGCGAAATTGTCTGGCGTGGTGTGCGAGGCAACCATGTTGATCCAGTTTCCCTGTGTGGCAACTTGTTGCTTCTCGGGCTCGGTGAGATGTGACATAGCTTGCGTGACGGCATCGATATGCGCAATAGACACAGTGCCGGTTGTCAGTGCAGTTTCGAGCTGTGGAACCAGAGCCAAAGTAGAGACTCGAGCCACGCCTCGTTGCGCTTCACTTCGTGTAACGCCGCATGCTGACGCAATTACCTGCGCTGGAATTACTGATGGTGATGCAGCAGCAAGTTCTTGAAGTCGTCGAGTGAGAAGAAGTTTTTGTGAATCAACCCATGCTGCGACTTGAGCTAATCCTTCGAGTGCTTGCCGAACTGATTCGGTAGTGAGGTGGGATACGGGCAGCGAATCAATTCTTTCCACGATGGGACAAATTGTGGTTGCGCGGAGAATGACAGACATATGACCTCGTTCCTAAAAACAGCGAGGTGGACAACTGGGCGAAACGCCAATATGAATAGGGTTTCCCTACCGACAAGCACACCATAGACGGTGGGTGTATCGCAGTTATGTGGTTGCTGATTCCGTCTTTTCCATGGCATCAGACAACCCAGCACGTAAGCGAAGTGGTTGTTCGCGAAGAATGAGTGCAAGTAGTAGTGCAATAACCATGGTTGCACCACACAGCCAATAGATACGGCTTACACCCATAGCAAGACTGTCGACGACAGCTTGCTTTGATGCAAGAGGCAATGTAGAGATCTGTTCTGGTGATCGGATAATGGAAGAAGCTTTATCCGGATCAATTGCTATACGTTTTGGAATTTCACTGCGAATAGTTGAGTTCAGTACGGTGCCGAAAATTGCGAGTCCAAATGAGCCGCCTAGAGAGCGAAAGAACATCACCGTTGCTGTAGCCACGCCAAGATCAGAGAATTCAACAGCATTCTGACTGGCAATGGATGTTGTTGTGAAAATTGATGCAGAACCAAAACCCATCAGAATCATTGGAATCACGAGGAACAAATACGGAGTTGTTCCGGTGATTTGCGCAATACCAATGAGACCGAAGAAGGAAAGCACACTGCCAATGATTGGAAACATTTTGTATTTGCCAGTCTTAGCAATGATGCGACCGATACCAAACGTAGCCATTGTTACACCAAGCATTTGCGGCAACGTGCGTAATCCGGATTCTGTAGGAGATACCAACAGCGAATCTTGGAAGTACAACGAAAGGAAGCCACCAGCACCATATGTGACGACTCCGGCGCACATTCCAAGAAACGCACATGTGCGAACCACATCATTTGAAAACAGTCGCAATGGAATCATTGGTTCCTCGGCGCGTTGTTCTACTTTGAGGAATGCAACGAGTCCTAGAATTGAAATGAGAAGAAGGATCAAAACATGTTGTTGAGTCCAGCCGTGTCGACCTTCTTCAAGGCCAATCATTAGTGATGCAATGGTGAGAGACAGCAAGCCAGCTCCCATGAAGTCGAGTTTTGCTTGACGACGCTTAAATGGAAGCCGGAGGGCGAAATGACACACACCTCCAACGAGGACGACAAACGGAACGTTGATGTAAAAAATCCACGGCCAACTTGCATGGTCGATAATGAGTCCACCAATCAGTGGTCCGAGAATTGATGAACCGACGAATGCAAGTGTGAAGTAGCCCATGTAACGGCCACGTTCACGCGGCGGAAGAATGTCACCAAGAATTGCGAAGGCGAGTGCTTGAATTCCACCGCCACCCATTCCTTGAAATGCTCGAGCTGCGATGAGTTGTCCTATCGATTGCGATGCGCCACATAAAATTGAACCGACTAAGAAAACAGCCATGGTCGATTGAAAGATAAGTCGGCGGCCGTAAAGGTCAGACAACTTGCCAAGTAACGGGGTGCTGATTGCTGAGGTCACTATGTATGCGGTTCCGACCCAAGCAAAACTTTCAAAGGCATTGAACTGTCCGGTAATTGTGGGTAGAGCGGTTGCAATGATTGAGGTCTCGAGGTTTGCCAACATAACGGCAAGGGCCAGGGCACCAAGGACAATCCACAATCGTTTATTGGTGAATCCGGGAACCAAGGTCTCTGTAGCCATGATTTCACCGTAGTCCTACTGCCGTGTCCGTGGTCACACGGAGCGCGGAGCAAGCTGGGCAACGATTTTTGCGGACTGCTGATACCCTAGGGGGTATGTGCAGACAAGTGACGTGTAAGAAATGTAATAAGCCAAGTTGGGCAGGATGCGGAGCGCATGTGGAGCAAGTGCTCGGACATGTGGCCAAGTCCGATCGTTGTTCGTGCGGTTCCGACAAGGCATCAACCTCTTCAACAAAGTCCGGATTCTTCTCGCGATTCTCGAAAAGCAAATAGGCACATACGCTTCAGGTGTGACGACTGAATGGCTGAGACCAACTGAGAATGGGGCCGAGCGTTGCTGGTGGCCTGGCGATGATGATCAATACATTCAATATCATGACACCGAATGGGGCCGGCCTGTCACTGACGACACTCGGCTATTTGAGAAAATTTGTCTTGAAGGATTTCAAGCTGGGTTGTCATGGTTGACCATTCTTCGCAAACGCGAAAACTTCCGCAGAGCATTTCACGCCTTTGACATGGACGAGGTTGCTCGATTTTCTGAACGAGACATCAATCGACTCTTGGAAGACGTCGGCATTGTTCGACATCGGGGAAAAATTGAAGCGACCATAAATAATGCAGGTCGAGCCTTGGATCTCATCGATGAAACTGGATCTTTGACCGATTTCATATGGAGCTACGCGCCAGACGTGCCATTCGGTCGTGACGGGCAGTCATCACACGCATCTGGCGTTGCTTCTATTTCGCCATCAGCCACAGCGTTGTCAAAGGAATTGAAAAAACGTGGTTGGAAATTTGTCGGCCCCACCACGGTGTATTCATTTATGCAGTCAATGGGCCTAGTGAATGATCATGTAGACGGTTGTCATGTTCGTAGTGCATGTGAAACAACACGACAATCAACTATTGCTGCACGTAAATAACTAGCTACGAGGATTCAGAAGATCTTCAGCGTTCTGGCGCACTTGCCAGTCTTTGTCTTCAAGTGCACGTTGTAATGCTGCATCAACTTCGTCACCTTCGAATGGAGCAAGTGCCAAAATTGCACGCCGACGCACTGCAGGCTTATCCGTGCATGCCGCAAGAATTGCTGGCAGTCCGCGTTCATCACCAAGCGACCCAAGTGCGGCTGCACATGCTTCGCGTACCACGGCTTCATCGTGTGATGTGGTGCGATCAATCAGTGTTTCAATTTCGATGTCGCTTGCGGGCGTGCGTTCACCCACACACCATGCAGCCATTTCAGCCACAAAGACATCTGAATCATCGATGCACTGATGAACAAATACGGAGGGAAACGGAACGGCCAGTTCCACAGCTGTACGTCTGGTTTCGATGTGTGAATCCTGGATAAATGGGGAAAGAATTTGTGCGGTCAAAGTTCCGATGCGTGCAAGGGCCCGCAGTGCGCTGGCGCGAACAGTGCCGTCTTCATGCTGCAATGCCTCAAGGGCTACTGCGGAATCTCCAGAGAATCCGGCTGCGATGACATCAAATCGGAAACTATCTGACATAGCGGACTAGGCCCGAAGGAGCCCACCCACAAACTCGAACGCAATAGTGAACAAGAATCCAAGAATGCAGGCGAGTAGGGCACCAAGAACGATTGCGCCGCCAGAGAGGTTTGCAAGGGACTTCCATTTTTGATCGCGCTCAGGTTCGGCGTAGAGAGGAGTGGGTTTATTGTCAACCCGCACCACTGCAGTACGTCGCGGCGTGGCAGGCTTCATACGGTCGATAAACGCAAGCGCAACCAAGGCCAGGGCTACAACCCACACAGCGCGTGCACCAGCACCGGTAGCGGTGATAGCAAACACAGATGATGAAAGGATTGACGTACTCATGAACGACACAATTGTACCGCCAGTCCCACCACGCCGTCCCGCACCATTGCGCGGACTGGGATTCGCCCTTCCGCTCATTACTGTGTCGTGGCTTGTGCTGTTTGGCATAGTCGCGATGGCCGCTGTACGTATTCAACGATTTGAACTTGCGCCAGGTGAAGCAATGGCGGTGGCGCCGCGAATTGAGTTTGCAAAATCATCGACAGGAACAAAAGTTCCTGAACGATTCCGCACGACTAACGGAATCAAATTCGTCACTGCATTTGGTGGTCAGTTGTCAATTCTCGACAGCGTTCTTGGGTGGATTGACCCATACGTACAAGTGGATACGTATGAGGAACATTTCGGAACTAGTACACCAAGTACCTCGCGGCGCCTCGGGTTTCAAGCAATGATCGGCGCAAAGCAAATTGCTGAATTTGTTGCTATGAAAAAATTAGGACTCGATGTGCAACTTGTTATGGGTCGAGTTGTCATCGAAGAATTGGTCTGCGATGGTGCGCCGAAGAAAAACGCTGCCTGTACGACTCTTGAAGTAGGGGAAACCATTACGCATCTAGATGGTGTAGCAACTCCTACATTGCCTGATCTTGCGGCCCAGATGAAGAGCCATGTCGTAGGAGACACAGTTGAACTTACGGTGATTCCGTACGCCGCAGCAGCGACAACACCGGATGCAACAAAGGCAGAAAAGCGCACTGTGCAACTAATGGCAAATGCCGACAATCCGACTCGTCCGATTATCGGTTTTGTGCCGGCAGACACTCGGACAGTTTCCCTGCCTTTTGAGGTCAAAATTTCAACCTCAGATATAGGCGGACCATCTGCTGGTCTCGCATTCACTTTGGCACTGCTTGACGAATTGACGAGCGGCAATCTGATGGGTAGATCTCATGTGGTTGCGACTGGAACAATCAGTAACGATGGCACTGTTGGTGCAATCGGCGCTCTTGAACAGAAGGCTGTGGCGGTCAAGGCGTCTGGTGCCGACTTGTTCCTTGTTCCAGCTGGCCAATCTGCCGATGAAATGAAGCGCGCTCGTCATGCAGCCGGTTCAAAAGTCAAAATCGTGCAGGTTGCAACTCTGGATCAAGCGTTGGCGGTACTTCGAACTAACGGGGGAGAGGCTTTGAAGGCCACTACCGCCTAAGTGGCCTGTGGATAATGCCACCATTCAGCACCCTAAGAGTCGTACTGTTGATACCTAATGGCTATCTCTTTCTCCCGACCCGACCCCTCATCGCCCGCAGCGGTGGGTTCGGCTGCATTTCCCACTAGTCGCCGTGGGTTTGACCAGGCTGAAGTACGCGATTTTCTCAAAATGGTTGCTGCCGAGATGGCCCGACTTCAAGAGCGTGAGCGTTTCCTTGAAAGTGAAATGCGCGCGATGCAAACACGGGGCTTGTCTGCTCCCGGACGCCTCGATGAAGAAACTGTCACAACATTGCTCGGTGAAGAAGCAGCACGTGTGCTGACAGCCGCTCGTGATGCAAGTACACAAATTCGTGACCGTGCTGAAGAATCCGCAACTCGTCTTGTAAAAGATGCTGCAGAAGATGCAGTACGTATTCGTGAGTCTGCAGTTTTGGAAGCGGCTCGTATTCGCGAAGACTCCGGCGCGGATGCTGAATCTGAAATTGAGATGGCAAAACAACAGGGCCGTGACATGGTGAACGAGGCGCGCGAGTATCGCGAAAAGGTCTTGTCTGAATTGTCCCGTCGTCGTGATGCTGCTCGCTCACAAATTGAACAACTTCTTCATGGCCGTGATCGTCTGATGAATGCGTTTGAACGTGCGCGTCTCGCCAGCGAAGATGTCATTGGTGGACTTACTGATGCTCATGATGAGCCTGAATTCATTGTCGATTTGTCGCCTACCACTGGTCCCGTACCCATCATCAATTCTGAACATCCTTCGGTAAAAGTTTTTGACCGTGAAGAAGTCATTATTGAAGAAGAACCAGCAGAGGTTGAAACCAATGTTGTGATTTTTGATCATGAAACTGAAGCTGAAATAGAAGTCATTTCCGATGAAGCCAGCGTTGAAGTAATTGATGAAGTCCAGATCGTTGATGTTCTGCACCCAGTGCATACACCAACTGAGATCACGCCAACAGTTGAAGATGCAGTTCCAGTAGATACTGCTGAAACAAATCAAACCAACGTGGTGTCACTCTTTGGTCGCGGTCGACGTTCTGTCGACATGCCAGAAATTGAAATTGAAATCGAAGCTGAAATGCCGGTCGAGGAAGTTGTTGCTCCTGCCCCGAAGAAAGACGTAGTCGCTGTTGACGATATTTTTGCAAAGTTGCGCGCAGGCAGCACCGCTGATGTAGCTGCGAAAACAGCTATTGCCACAGACATTGTGAAAGACGAAAAACCTGCCGTTATAGCTGCAGCGCCAAAGGCAGAGAAAAAGGCAAAGGCCAAGCCGGTTGTTCCTGTCGTAGACCCTGCTCGCTTTGAAGAACGCAATGAAGAACTGTCACCTGTGGTGGTGGCTATGGCTCGCAAGTTGAAGCGAGTGCTCGCTGACGAACAGAACACTGTTCTTGGTCATGTTCGTGCAAAGCGGTCATCATTGGACATTGATGCAGTGCTTGGAACTGAAGCTGAACACAGTGCGCGATATGCAGATGCTGTCGCAGAAGACTCCATGGCCGCTGCTAGTGCTGGCGCAAAGTCTGTAAAAGCAGCTGGCGGTTCTAGCCGTCGTGTTACACAGAAAGCCATTGCTGCTCATGCTGTCTCAGCCATTACTGCAGGTTTAGTAGCTGGGTTCCGCGAAGATGCTCGTATTGCAATTGATGAAGCTGAAGGCGATCGTGATGTGTTGCTCGGGTTGATTCGCGACGTATACCGCAGTTGGAAAACGGAAAGAATCGATTCTCATGTCGATGACATTGCTTGTTCGTCATACAGCCATGGTGCGTACCTTGCTCTAGAGCCAGGTAGCCGCATCACCTGGATGGCAGAGCCCGAGACCAATTGCTGCAGTGAATGTGAAGACAATTCGCTCGGCGGCTCGGTCGTTCGCGGAGATGATTTCCCCACAGGTCACAGTCATCCACCTGCTCATGCAGGCTGCCGATGCCTTGTTTGCCCCGTTCAGGACTAGCGTCCTGATGCGTGCGTAACTCTTCAGACCTTCCTGGCGGCCCAACTGGCCCTGTATTTCGACTTCCGAATTTTGGTAAGCCATCTCGTGGCCGAATTGCGGTCTCGGTTGTAGTCGGACTCGTATTGCTGCTGGTGTTCAGCGCAAAGGCAATGTCGTCGTTTTATGTGAATGTGTTGTGGTTCAACAGTGTCGGCCGCAGTGATGTGTACTGGGCGGTATTACGTAGCAAGGCAGAACTTGTTGGTGTGTTCACCATCGGGTGTTTTCTATTTCTGTGGGTCAACCTTCTTATTGCAGATCGTCTCGCACCTTTAACACTTCCCAATACGCCGGAAGATCAGACAATCATTCGTATTCGCGAATTGACTGCAAAAAGCCGCGGCAAATTGCGGATCGCATTAGCCGTACTTATTGCCTTCATGCTCGGACTACCTGCATCAAGCCAATGGCAAGAGTGGACCATGTTCCGAAATCGTCAAGCATTTGCGGTGGGGGATCCATTGTTTAAAGCAAATGTTGGTTTCTATGTCTTTCGCCTTCCGTTCGCACAGTTTGTTGTGGCGTGGTCTTTTGGCGCACTTGTACTTGTCACGATTATCAGCACTGCATTCCATTTCATAAATGGCAGTATTCGTCCGCAAGATCGCGTGCAACGTGTGACATCGCAAGCCAAGGTTCATTTATCGGTGTTGCTCGCAATCGGAACACTTCTGCGTGCGGCTGATTATTGGTTGTCGAAATACCAACTGACATCTTCCACCCGAAGTGTTGTGCGCGGTGCTCTATACACGGATGTGAATGCACAATTGCCAGCACTGAACTTAATGGTGCTGGTGTCACTTGCAGTAACAGCGTTGTTGTTGTGGAATATTCGTCAGAAGGGTTGGCGCTTGCCAGTTCTAGCGATTGGGCTGTGGGTTGTCGTTGCGTTGGCCGTCGGTACGGTCTACCCAGCAATTATTCAACGATTCGTTGTTCAGCCAAACGTAAGTACACGAGAGTTGCCATTTATCCAGCGCAACATTGTTGCCACTAAGGCAGCAATGGGGATCTCAGATGTAGCTCGTCAGGACACAACCTTCAGTGATATCAGCGCAACTGATGTCACAACGAACGATGCAGCACTTCGCGATGTGCGCCAACTTGATCCAACTCAAATGCTTGATCGTTTCGCTCTTGACCAAGGTCTCAAATCGTTTTATACGGTCAATGATCTCGATGTTGATCGCTATTCAATTGATGGTCGAGTGCAGCAGGTTCTGGTTGCGGCTCGTGAATTGAATCTTGCAGGTGTCCCAAACCGCACATGGGTGTCACGTCACCTTATTTACACACATGGTTGTGGTGTTATTGCAGCTCCTGCCAGCTTGGCCACTGAAGACGGACGTCCTTCTTATATAGATCTCAAAGTTACGAAGCCTCAGATTTACTTTGGCGATCGCCTTGGTGAATACGCCGTAGTAAAGACCTCGCAAAAAGAACAAGCATGTCCAAGTGGCACTGAGACCTCATTTGTGGGAAATGGCGGAATCAAGTTCAACAGTTTCGTTCGCCGAATTGCCCTCGCAGTTAATTTCGGCGAATTTAACCTTTTCGGTTCAAGCCTCATTACGCAAGATTCTCAAATCCTGTTGCAACGTGATGTGCGTTCACGCGTTGCAAAGATTGCTCCGTTCTTGCACCTTGATGCTGACCCATATGCAGTTGTCGTTGATGGTCAAGTGAAATGGGTTATTGATGCTTTCACTACGACCAATCGATATCCATATGCAGAGACTGCAAATGTTTCACAACTCACATCAGGTAGCGGACTAAATCATTCGTTTAACTATGTTCGCAACAGTGTCAAAGCAGTGGTTGATGCGTACACAGGCAAGGTCACTCTGTATCTGATGGATACAAAAGACCCGATTGCGCTCATGTGGAATGCCGCATTCCCGGACTTGTTTGCAAAGAAGTCAACTGTTCCTGCAGAACTGTCTGCGCACTTCCGATATCCGGAAGATTTGTTCCGCGTACAGACAAATATGTTCGGCCGCTACCAATTTGATGACGCAACATTGTTCTTCAACCGCGATGCTGCGTGGAGCGTGGCTCAGGCTCCTGCCAACGCACCTGAAACGGGTACTACTAGCGGACTTGTTGGAACATCTGCCGCTGGTGTCGCTCCGATTGATTCCATCAATGCCACCGATTCATCAGTTGAACGTTTCAGTCCGTACTTTTCAATTTTCCACGAGCCCAATGCAAAGACTGATATTGGTCAGTTCTCCATGGTCCGCCCATTCGTTCCGTTCTCAGCCGATGACAGTCGTAAAGAATTGCGTTCGTTGATGGTGGTATCAAGCGAACCAAAGACGTACGGAAAAATGACGGTGTACGACATCAAGGCACCACTTCCTGCAGGGCCTGCAACTGTGTCAGCTCAATTCGAAAGCGAACCGGCAATCTCGCAAACAATTACCCCGCTTGACCAACGTGGGTCACGAGTGACATACGGAGACCTGCAACTTGTACCTGTTGGCAAAGGTCTCGTATATATACGGCCAATGTTCGTACAGCCGGATGGCAACGACAAACAAGTCTTTGTTCGAAAGATCCTCGCTGGGTACGGAGACAGGTCAGTCATTGGTGACAGTTTGACGAGTGTGATTTCACAACTGTTCCCCGGTTTCAATGTGAATCTCGGCGATCGTGTTGGTGGTACATCAAGTTCGCCAACAACCACTATTGCAGGAAGCCCAGTAACGGTTGCTCCAACAGTTGGCACAACACCAGCGGAATTATTACGACAAGCAGAGTCGTTGTTTGCACAAGCTGATGCAGCATTGGCCAAATCACCACCAGATTTTGCTACGTACCAATCAAAATTGTCTCAGGCACGTGGTCTTGTTCAGCAGGCCTTAGCCACAGTCAAGGGCTAGTTCAAGCGCGTTGGCGCTGCAGCAATTTGTTTGCAAGTGCCGCAAGGTCTTGTCGGAACGTAATTTCATAGCGAGCTTGTTCGTTTGCAAGGCGAACTTGTGTTGTCTTTAATGCATCCATCATTTCGGCTACGCCAGTGTCTTCTGCACGTTGTGAGAGCTCTTCAATTTCAGTACCAAGTTCGTGTAACTGACGCGAAAGTTCAGAGCCCATGCCAGATACTCGCGCTTCAATTCCAGCAAGCCGATCTGCTGTGGATCGTGCAACTTCCCGTTCAGCCACCAATGCAGCCATCTGTTCGCTCATTTCAGCCCGTAAAGAAGCAATTTCTGCTTGTAACGCCTCTACGGCTAGATGGGTTTTTTTGTTTCGGGCAAGCATGGTGATTGCACTAATCCTAAGCAATTCGGGTGAAGTTGTGAGTGAGGCACTCGCCTTGTACCGTAATGCTCCAACTACATCGCGGGGTGGAGCAGCCCGGTAGCTCGTTGGGCTCATAACCCAAAGGTCGCAAGTTCAAATCTTGCCCCCGCCACTAATAAAAAAAGTCTGAAATCCCAGCCTCTCCACAGAGGTTGGGATTTTGGTTTTCTCGGGGCTTGTGACATGTGGCAGTCTCGTCCGCTTCGGTGTCACATTCGTGTTCCTGTTCTAATGGGAGTTCCATGGTGACAACATTGCAGAGCAGAGACCGATGACTATTCGAGGAGCGGCATACGTTGCCGGCATTTACGAACACCCCCGTCGTGACATTCCAGACCGAACCTTGTTTGAGATTCATACTGAAGTAGCTCTCGGCGCTTTGGCTGATGCTGGTTTATCGATGAGCGATGTTGATGCCGTGTTCTGCGACGGTACTGCAGGTTTTGGACCAATGTCTTTGGTGGAACATTTTGGTTTGAGCCCGAGCTATATCGACAGCACGGAAACTGGCGGCTCGTCGTATCTTGCACATGTTGGGCATGCTGCTGCAGCTATTGCTGCAGGCAAATGTTCAGTTGCACTCATCACATTGGCTGGTAAACCCCGTACAGGTCGCCATGAGGTGTCCTTTGCATCCGGATCTGACGCTGGATTCGAATCAGGTTGGGGAATCGCTGGAGCACCACATACATACGCCCTAGCTGCGCAGCGCCACATGTATGAATTTGGAACAACGTCTGCACAGTTGGCCGAAATCAAGGTCGCTGCAAGCATTCATGCTCAGTACAACCCGAATGCGTTTTTGCCATATGCCGTCACTGTTGAAGATGTATTGAATTCGCCCTTAGTTGCTGATCCGTTACATCGTCTTGACTGCTGTGTAGTCACTGACGGCGGAGGTGCATTGGTTGTGGTCTCGCCTGAAGTTGCGCGTTCACTCGGTCGCACATCAGCAAAAATTCTTGGACACGGTGAAGCAATCAAACACACCAGCAATGGCGGCATTGATCTCACATATACCGGCGCAGTGTGGTCTGGGCCACGTGCATTCGCCGAAGCAGGCGTCAGCGTCGCAGACATTAAGTACGCATCGATTTATGACAGTTTCACAATCACTGTGTTGCAAACAATTGAAGATCTTGGCTTCTGTGAAAAAGGTCAAGGCGGAAAATTTGTTATGGATGGCGGACTCGTAGCGCCGTTCGGAAAACTACCGTTCAATACTGATGGTGGTGGGTTGTGCAATAACCACCCATCAAATCGTGGTGGAATTACCAAAGTGATAGAGGCAGTGCGTCAGATGCGCGGAGAAGCACACCCTGCAGTACAAGTGCCGAACTGCCAGATATCACTTGCCCACGGAACAGGCGGAAGTCTTGGTTCGAAGCATGGCTCAGTCACACTCATTCTTGGACAAGAGGACGCATGACCATGTTGCCAGCACCTGCACCCGTTATTAACTCGACCACTGCCGAATTTTGGAAAGCCACCACGGAAGGACGATTCCTCTTGCAACGCTGCGATGCGTGCAACATTGTTTTGTGGTTCCCACGACGCAACTGCCCGAAGTGTTGGACAGAAAATGTGTCAACATTTGATGCTCAGCAAACAGGCACCATTTATAGCTTCACAGTTGTGCGCAAGGGGACAGGCGCATTCAAAGATGCTGGCCCCTTTGTCATTGCCTATGTAGAACTGGCTGATGGTCCACGCATCATGACCAACATTGTCGATTGTGACATTGATTCTTTACACATTGGAATGCCTGTAGAGATGGTGTTTCACGACAGTGGTGAAGGAAGCGCTTTGTATCGCTTCCGGCCTGCTTCTCGCTAGCGACTCGCCTCTAACTCATACATCGGAGTGCCATTCAGCGGCACCCACAAACCAGCTCCTACCTGACGGAAATGTTTGGAGAGGTGTTTGCGATACCACTGCGCAGAACGGTGATGAACCTGCAGATCTGTTCCGGATTCATCAATGATGTTTTCGTAGTCCCACTTAGTTGGAAGTTCAAGATACATCAGGTGTCGTGTTGCGGCTGCGAGGTTCTCGAATGCTTGAATAACTGATTGATTATCTAGATATTGCAACACGCTGTGACACACCACAAGGTCAAACTTTCCACGAGGGCGCCATGTAGCTATGTCGCGTTGCTCATGATTCCATGTTTTGCACGCATGTTCACTGATGTCAATTGAGCGCACAGCGACTTCAGGAAATGAAGTGTGATACCAGTCGCGCCACATTCCCATACCAGCACCGACGTCAAGAACTGAAGTGATGTTGATACCCCACCAAGCAGCTAAGTGGTGAACGGCAGTTGCGAGATGTGCAATCTTTTCAGCATCGTGTGCACCGTTGTCGCCGTAAAACCGCTTGTAATACGCAGTATCGAATTTCAGCATGTCGCCACGTTAGAGCGCAGTGCCCGACGAGACCCAAACATCGACACTGACATGAGTTGTTGGTGATGCTTCTGCAGCGGTTTGCCATACCAAGGGGGTCATTGAAAACAAATCCATTGCAGCGATAGGGGAAAGGTCGAGTTCAAATTGAATTCTCTTTGCGTGTTGCGCTTGAACTGGTGGTTCACTGCGCCGTTCTTCGCGCTCATCAATTGATTGATCCCGTTTGGGCCGCATTTCTTGCAAATGGTGGGGCCCTGGCGTGACCGTTACCCACGTGCCGCGGGGTTTCAGTACACGGGCATATTCTTCGAACGAATGGGGGGCAAATACGGAGAACACAGCAGCACAAGAATGATCAACAATGGGAAGGCGAAACGCTGACGCAACTGCAAAGTGGGCATCGGGCAATAACTTGCTGGCCATTTGTACGGCTTTCTTTGAAATATCTATGCCATATTTTTCGGTCGCATTGATGTGTGTGAAGTAGTACCCCTCTCCGCAACCAACATCAAGAACTGGTCCAGTAATTTCGTGGAGCACATCAGCAAGTGCCTTTGCAATCGGCGCGTATGACTCTGTGGCAAAGAAGTCTCGTCGGGAACGAAGTGACTCTGCGGTGTCGCCCGACGTTGTAGTTGCCGGAAGTCGTCCACCGACAATGAGATTGATGTACCCATCACGAGATCGATCGAAGAGATGATTATTCTCACATCGTGCTTCATGCTGACTGAGGTGTAGTGGCATTGTGCAATGCGGGCAGGCAAAGACTGTGAAAGTGCCGATGTCTGTGCCCATTTAGGAAGTCTGGCACTGCTTTTCCCATAATTGCGTAATAAATTGGCGATTCAGTGGCCCCGTGGTTCAGAAATGCAGTGCCCTCACTAGCCTGTAATACGGACTCAACCCGAAAGAGCGTCTCAATGGCCGGTAACTCAGTATTTCGACACCAGCATGCCGGCGTGTTAAGTGTTGCGTCGGTTGAAGCGCCCAATGTCATTACGTCTGAATGGATCGATGAACAATTGGCAGAGGTGTATCAACGCAATGGTCTCCGGGCTGGGTTGCTGGCGGGGCTTGCGGGCATTGAGGAGCGTCGCTGGTGGGATGCGGACGTGTCGTTCTCTGATGCAGCTGCAATGGCGGGAAAACTAGCCATTGAAAAAGCTGGGATTGCCCCATCACAGATCGGCGCACTGATTTCTACGTCGGTATGCAAAGAGCATCTCGAGCCATCTGTGGCATGCCTTGTTCATGATCGTTTGAAGTTGTCATCGTCATGCCTGAATTTTGATATTGGAAATGCGTGCCTCGGATTTGTCAACGCAATGCATCTGGCAGCCACAATGATTGATTCTGGCTCCGTTGAATATGTGCTCATCGTGGACGGTGAAGGTAGCCGGCAGCCTCAAGAAGCAACCATTGCCCGACTTCGCCAGCCTGATTCAACGGCTCTCGATGTATTTTCAGAGTTTGCTTCCCTCACACTTGGATCTGGAGCGGCAGCAATGGTGATGGCGAGCTCAAATCGGCATCCAGAAACTCACCGAATCATTGGCGGCATGGCGCGAGCTGCAACCGAACATAATGCTCTGTGTGTGGGCGATCTTGATCGCATGACAACTGATACTCACGGACTCTTAGTTGCCGGTCTTGACTTGGCTGAAGAAGCATGGACTGAAGCTCTTGTTGATTTTAATTGGGCGCCAGCTGACGTTGATTGGTACATCTTGCATCAGGTGAGCAAAGTGCACACCACCATGTTGTGCGATCGTCTTGGAATTGATTCTTCCAAAGCTCCTATTACCTTTCCTCATTTCGGCAACATTGGTCCTGCAGCGATTCCAATTACGTTGGCAAGTGTCCAAGACAAGATTCAACCAGGTCAACGCGTTATGTGCCTAGGCATCGGTTCTGGTCTGAACACGAGTGCGCTTGAGATTCTTTGGTAAACGTGCAGCTTCCGCTCGTTGCTGATTTTGCGACGTTCGGACTTGACCCCTCATGGTCGCGCACTATTGATGTGCCGAGTCATGATGGCACGACACATCGCTGGCATCTTCTTGATCGCCCGGGAACAAAACAGGATGCACCTGTTGTGCTGTGTCTTCATGGAAATCCCACGTGGTCCTTTCTGTGGTCACGTTTATTGAATGAATTGAATTCAGATTTCCGTGTTCTTGCACCAGACCATCTGTCAATGGGGCTGTCAGAACAGGTACCCACTCGCACATATCGCGAACGTGTTGCGGATATCAACGACCTGATTGCTGCCCTGAATATCACTGTGCCGATATGGATAGTTGCTCAAGATTGGGGAGGAGCGATCGCAATGGGTTACACCGTTGCACATTCTGACCGAGTTGCTGGACTTGTGCTCTCGAATACAGGGATTGCAATTCCGCAAAATCGCCGTGCTCCATTACTTATTCGTCTTGCTGCTGCAACTGGCATTCATCGACTTGCTACAAAAGAATCGTCGCTATTCGTGCGTGGAACTCCATTCCTTCCTGGGCGCGGTATTTCTCGCTTACAGAGAACAGCATTGGCATTTCCATATCGTCGCCGTAATCATCGCGGTGGAGTTGCAGATTTTGTGGCTGATGCGCCACTGACAGCGCGACACTCATCGGCACAAAACATTGCTGATGTCGCTGAAAAAATATCGACTTTAACCATTCCTGTTCGTTTGGTCTGGGGCTCTCGCGACCCTGTGTTTAACGACGACTTTGCACACGACCTCAGGAATCGGTTTCAGAATGTGGCGTTGCATCGGATCGCAGACTCCGGGCACCTCACGGTGCTCGAGACATCGATCGCTCCATTTGTCGAAGCGGCCATCGAAGAATCCCGCGAAGGTAAGCCACCGCAGCAGCGACCGCACAATGAAGGGGTAGACGCAACTCTGTGGTCTCAGATCGATCATTGGGTTAACCCCAATGACATTGCGATTACTGATGCCGCCGCAGACACTTCCGTAACGCGACCAGAGTTTTCAGCACATGTAGCTACCTATGCAGAGGCATTGCATCAACGTGGCGTACGCACAGGTGACCGCATTGCTGTGTTGGTATCTCCCAGCATTGATCTCATCGCAGTGGTGTATGCGTGTTGGCGTATTGGTGCTGTTGCAGTAATTGCGGATAGAGGGTTAGGGCTCGGTGGTCTTAAGTCCGCTATTCGTGCTTCACGTGTGCGACATGTAATTGGTCCAATGAAGGCCTTGGCGGCAGCGCGGTTGTTGCGGTGGGCGCCTCGTGCTTCAATGATTCGACTGTCCAAACTTTCTAGCTCACCGGCTGTTGCACGACTTGAATTCGTGACTGCGCCAGAACCAAATGCGGATGATCCAGCGGCGGTGTTGTTTACATCTGGCGCGACAGGGCCAGCAAAAGGCGTGCGCTACACACATCGCCAGTTGTATGCACAACTTGATGCTTTACAAAAGACATACAACATCATCCCGACAGACACCTTTGTGGCTGCTTTTGCTCCCTTTGCGTTGTATGGACCAGCGTTAGGCATTGCCACCGGATTAGCTGATATGGATGTGACATCACCCGGAACTCTGACTGCTGCCGCGCTTGATGATGCATGTCGCCGAGTACACGCAACAATGGTGTTTGCTTCGCCCGCAGCATTAGCCAATGTTGTGCGAACTGCGACAACAGATGTTAAGCATCTAGCCAAAGTGCGCCTGGTGATGTCGGCGGGTGCACCAGTTCCAATTAGGACATTGCAGGAAGTATCGCTTCTCTGTCCACAAGCTGAATTACACACCCCGTATGGCATGACAGAAGTACTGCCAGTCGCAGATGTGTCGCTCAGTGATCTGGTGCGCATCGGAACTGGGAACGGTGTGTGTGTTGGTAAGCCAGTAAGTGGTTGCGATGTTCGGATAGACCACGAAACTTCTGAACTTTTGGTGTCAGCACCGTGGATGTCGGCTGGCTATGACTCGTTATGGCTCACGCAACACAATGCACGCCCCATCTTGAATGTCGATGGTCACACAGCCGTGTGGCACCGCACGGGAGACGTGGGTCATATCGACAGTGAAGGCAACGTATGGATTGAAGGCCGTTTGGTGCATGTAATTAACACCTCACGCGGACCCGTTGCACCTGTTCCTTTAGAAATAGCAATTGAAGCATTGCCGAACGTTGTTCGTGTTGCTGCTGTGGGAGTGGGGCCGGCTGAGATGCAACAAATTGCCATTGTCGTGGAGACCGCTAACCGAAGTGATGGCCCAGCTGATGCTGAACTGGCTCATGCCGTGCGCACTGCACTTGCCCCACTCACAGTTGCTTCTGTGTGGGTAACCAAGAAGCTTCCTGTTGATATTCGCCACAATTCAAAGATTGATCGCACAGCAGTTTCGAAACAGATGTCACAAATTTTGTCGGGTACAACAAAGTGAAAGTCCTCGTTACTGGCACCGGCAGTTTGCTTCTTGGTGGTATTGCTCGTGACCTGATCCGCCGTGGTGACGATGTCGTATGCCTTCAGCGCAGGATTGCAACATTTGATGGACACCAGAATGCAAAAGAAGTTTTAGCCGATATTCGGGATGCCGACGCAGTTGCCTTGGCGGCGCAGGGGTGTGATGCCATTATTCACGGAGCCGCACGCGTTGGAGTTGTTGGCACACAAAAAGATTTCCATGACACCAATGTTCTGGGAACTGAAAATATTCTTCGTGCTGCTGAACATCACAACATTGAGCGATTTGTTTTCGTATCGACTCCGTCAGTTGCCCATACGGGTCAATCACTTATTGGTGCGCCTGCCGGTGAGGCTGAAATTGGTCGCAAACATTCGTATTATGCGGAATCAAAGGCTATTGCAGAACGCACAGTACTGAATGCTCACAATGATCATCTGGCGGTCGTTGCGATTCGTCCACATTTGGTGTGGGGCCCCGGCGACACTCAGTTGGTTGGTCGAATCGTTGACCGTGCGGCAAGTGGTCGTCTTGCAGTTATCGGAACTGGAAATGCACTAGTCGATTCCACATACATTGACAACGCGATTAGTGCACACATTGCAGCGCTTGATGCTCTACACATAGGTTCGGCGTGTGATGGTAAGGCATATGTCGTTTCGAATGGTGAGCCCCGCACAGTCAATGAACTGATGCGTTCAATGTGTGCTGCAGCTGGCGTACCTTTTGAACCGCGAAACCTTTCCTTGGCTCTCGGAGTTCGTCTGGGTTCACTGATTGAACGGTTGTGGCCGCTATTGCGATCTTCTGAACCACCATTGACGCGTTTTATAGCAGAACAATTAGGTACAGCACATTGGTTCGACCAACGTACTGTTCAGCAAGATTTACATTGGGAGCCACACGTAACTCTCGATGAAGGCTTTGAGCGCTTAACCCAGTGGTTCGCTTCGCAATAAGTCATTTACTACTACAACGAGTAAATGCGAGTTGCAGTGCCACGAAACATTGCGTCTTTTTCTGCTTCCGTAAATGATGCTGTCATCTTCTTGAAGGCATTCCAGACAACGGTGTATGACAATGAGAATCGATCGATGGGGAAGTTTGATTCGAACATGCATCGTTCAGGCCCGAAACATTCAATTGTGTGTTCGAAGTACTTCTTTTGAACTGTTATGAATTCATCTGAAGTAGGTGGCTTCGCTGCCGTGTGCCAACCAAATCCATTGTCAGGCATCGCGAGTCCACCTAATTTCGCGACAACATTTGAGCATGTTGCGATATCAGCGATGTCTTTTTTCCACTGAACAAAGATTTCATCTCGTTGCATTTCATATGGTCCAACACCTAGGGGTGTTCCAAAATGGTCGAGCACCATTGTTGTGGTGGGAACTGCACGAGCAAGTTCGAGAAACTCTGAGTTCTGATAGTGATAATGCCACGAGTCGTACGTCAAACCGCGTGCACCCAATGTTGCTATGCCACGACGGAAGTTTGCGCTCTGATACAAATCTTTTGCTGCACCACCAGGAATCGCAAGAACTTCAGGGTGATCAGCACGAGCAAGTGCATCACGGATACCGCGCAAAAGACCCTGGCCAACTTGTGCGTGTGCATCAAGAATTTCATCGAGATCGTCACGACTCAGGTCAGCATGGGCAACGATGCCGGAGATGAGGTGCGTTGGATCGCGCAGCGACTCTGCGGCAACAAATTCTGTTTCACCTACAGGTGCAAGGTGGGCAGGACCATTTTGGCGATAACCAGCGCCACATTCAATGAAGACTGTTTTCTCAATGAGATGACCAGCCGTGGTGTCGCCATGCAACTGGTCGAGCCCGTAGGGCAACGAACCGCCGATTGGCCACAAATGATGGTGGGGGTCAACGATGCGGCGAGCGGGGTCAATAACTTCTTCGCGGACTTGGCTGAACCATTCGGGGGTTCCGGGCGCGTAACTATTCATCAGAATGTTCTAGTACTTGTTCTTCTTCATCTCGGTACTGGCGTGGATTTTCGTTGAGTGACACGAAGTGAGGGCATAAACAGGGCAAAATAGTGCCTGATGTTGACAGCCCGCCGCCTCACGACTTACACAGCAACGGTGTGCATAGTTCTGGCAATTCTGATTCAGCAAGTAGTGACTCGCGGGTTTCTTTCTAACTTCGACAAAACTGCTCGACTGACCTCTCGAGATCTCAATGCCTCGAGAGACATTTTCTCTGTCACGGTGATGTTTGGTTTGCGCGGAATCATCCTCACGATCTGTCTTCCAATTCTTGGTTGGGTGTCGTGGAAGCGTCGGTCATGGATACCGATTGCGGGATTCATCATTGTCTTGCTAGTCGAAACAGGAATCGCTGGAGCATTGAAAATTTCTGTTGGACGAATATTCCCGTATCAATACGAGAACTTTTTCAGTCGAATGATGATTGGGCAAGATGAGTTGGCGTTTCCTTCCGGACATGCTGCAAATTGCGTTGCGTTGTGGGGTTATGTCGCGTGGTACTTCACACAAGCCGGATCTGTATCGCGTCGAGTCGGCACTTGGTTAGTGGCGCTCGCAAGCATCATTGTTGGTATCTCGTCGTGGCTAATCAGAACCCATTGGCCGACGGATTTAGTTGCTGGTTATGCGGTTGGGCTTGTGGCGCTCTTGGCGGTTATTGGTTTATACACGGCGCTCGGATTTAATCCCGAGGCCACGACTCGCCACTCGCAAGAAGTTCATCGCGAAACTGCGGGTGCGCAATAGCTGCTAGCGCGTGTGCGCGTTCGCGAATGGTGCGACCTTCGAGTTCAGCAACTCCAAATTCAGTAATGATCGTGTCCACTTGGTGGCGCGGGGTGCTAACAACACTTCCTGCAGGAAGAATTCCCATGATGCGACTAGTGAGTACGCCATTAATCATTGTGGTCGAGGGCAAGCAAATAAGGCTTCTGTCCGTCGCGTCTAGCCCTGGACCGGATACAAAGTCTTCGTGACCGCCAACGCCACTGAATTGCGTTCCGCCAATGGTGTCAGCAACAACCTGCCCAGCAAGGTCGACTGCAAGTGCACCGTTGATGGTGACCATGTTGCGATTCTTTGCAATTAGCTCTGGAGAGTTCACAATCTTCACTGGCAAGAAACGCACCGCGTCGTTGTTGTGGAGCCATGTATAGAGCTCTGGAATCCCTGCCGCAAAAGTCGTGGGGGAGAAGCCATCAAACTCGGTACCTTTTTTGTTTGAAACTTTTCCTGCCTGATGTAATCGCATGAGGCCAGTTGTGAACATTTCAGAATGCACACCGAAATCTCCCAAGTCACTTGCAGCGAGTGACAGTGCAATCTGATTTGGAATGCCGCCAATTCCTGTTTGTAATGTGCTCCCAGAATGAATAAATGAGAGCGCAGTATCTGCGATTGTTCGTTCTGCATCGCTTGGCTCTGTATCTGCCAGATTCAGCGGAGTTCGGTCTGATTCAATCAGGCAATTAATCGCATCAACGTGAATTCGATGTTCGTGAGGCGCGACGCCAAAGGTGCGCGGAAAATGTTCACTAACTTCAACAAGCAGAATTCGTTCTGGGTCTTTGCTTGCACGATGTATCTCGTCAACAGTCGCACCAGCGTGTACGGACAAACTCACCCAGCCGTCAACAGGTAGGGAACCAGCTGTTGCCATGATCCGTGGTCGCATTTTTTCCAGAATCGGTTCAAAGCGGCGAAAGTCTGCCGGAACGAAATCGATGGAGGCTCCAGAGTCACGCAGGAAACGTTCAGCTGGTCCGAAAAAACCGCTGCGATAATGCACGCCCGGTTTCGCAAGCACCGCATAGAGGTCTGGCATCAACGCGCCGGATATTTG
>Ga0209191_1000849_pt1 | contig 21707 bp, 20 predicted proteins | sample S_130626_EF_Meta_FD_187320 | JGI IMG/M metagenome (GOLD analysis project Ga0209191, IMG submission 187320) | Freshwater microbial communities from Lake Simoncouche, Canada to study carbon cycling - S_130626_EF_MetaG (SPAdes) (version 2) | ecosystem: Environmental > Aquatic > Freshwater > Lake ...
AGGAATTTTTGCATCTGATTCATGGGTTTCATTGCCCCTTCAATTGAAGATTGGTTCTAAATACTTTAACTGATATTAAATCCTAGCCAGCTGTGCCTGCCCACTCTTAATCTTCTGCCTAGCTCGCTCTGCCTTCTCGTAAGTACCCCGACTCCAATTTTGTCGGTTTACCCGACAAACTTACTGTTGACCCAGTTGCTCATAGTTGACCAGGATCAACCTACGCTAGACCAAGGCCACTCTTACGCTATCCAAGCTTGGTCATGATTAGCCACAATCAAACACAATTGACCAGCCTGAGATAACATTTAATAGTGAGATTTTTGGCCTGCCCAGCACGATTCGAACGTGCGACCTACGCCTTAGAAGGGCGTTGCTGACCCAAAGGGTCATGGGAAAAAGCATAAATAAAACAATTGGTTACGGAGATCTGCCGAATTACTAAAACCCTTTTGGTCAATTATTGGTCAATTGAGGTCAAACATGGCAGCTATTCAGAAGCGTGGCAACGTATTTAGAGTCAGAATCATTCGCAAGGGGTATCAATCCCAATCCAAAACCTTTAGCACCCGCATTGAAGCCGTTAAATGGGCTAGAAAGATCGAAACCGAGATCGACCAGGGCATCATCAAGCCTAACAAGACGCTGGCGAACCGCATGCTAGATAAAGAACTGAGCTTTGGCGAAGCTGCCGAGCACTACATCAAGAATCACTCTATTCATAAGCGCAACTGTAAGACTGAAACTGGCACTATCAGAACGCTAATCAGGCTTTGGGGTCAGGAACATGTCCAAGGTATTGATAAAGCCAAAGTCTTTGCCCTGCGTGATAACCTACTTTCACGGGGTCGCTCTGGTGATACGGTTAACCACTACTACAACGCTATTTCCAAGATTTACCAGATGCTACAAAGCGAGTGGTCAATGATCGTAGATAACCCAATTAAAGGTATGAAGAGGCTTCCAGCAAATCCAAGTAGAACAAAACGGATCAATGGCGAGACTGAAACCGCCCTACTTTTAGCCTGCGAACAATCTACCTCAAAACTATTGAAGCCCATTGTTCAGTTTGCAATTGAAACGGGTATGCGTAGAGGTGAATTTATGGGACTCAAATGGACGGATATTGATTTACCTGGTAGGAGAGCATTTCTGCACATTACAAAAAATGGAGAACCAAGACAAGTGCCGTTATCCCTAGTGGCAATTAAAATCTTAATCTCGGTAAAGAATGAGCATCCTGAACAAGTATTTCCGTTAAGCATGGATGCATTACGAAGATACTTTGATGTAGCAATTAAAACAGCCAAAGATAGTTGGGCTTTTAGTGGAGCAAACCCATTTATCGATTTGCGTTTGCATGACTGTCGCCACGAAGCGTTGAGTAGATTATCTGATGCGGGACTTAACGTCATTGAATTAAGCCATATCAGTGGACACAAAACACTTTCTCAATTGGCAAGATATACACACCCAAGTCATGCAGCAATTCTTTCCAAACTCGATCAAAAAATCCTCAGTAGCTAGAGCGCATAAAGAATAGTTCTGTGCAATACGTTGCACAGAACTATTTACAATAAAAGTGTTAGTAAAAATAATGAATGAACTGTTGCAAAATTAAAATTCTGTATTTAAAATAAATCCATACGCTATGACAAAGTTATTTCGTACACAACAGTAGAAGCTCTGTTCCGCCGTTCATCGGGCGCAAACAAACGATGCAGAAATAAACAGAACTACTGGCACCTGCAAAGCAGGTCGCGTCATAAAGCTTGCCACTACCGGCCAACAATTCAACCCACAATTTGTTTGTGCGCCTATGCGCACAGCGATCCTATATTACGGAGTAAATCATGTCTATTAAGCATAAGATTTTTAGCATCAACTCAGCAAATCAGTTAGTTATTAAACGTATATCAATTGAGCAAGCGTTTGGGCAGAAAGAAATTTCAGTAAATATAACTACAATTCCAGTTCTACAAGCACAAGTTTTAATTGAGGTCAAAAGTATTCCAAATGAACGATTGCCTGAGTTAATTGAAAAACCTCAATACCTAACTCAAGGGGGAGTTTTTGATAACGAGTCACTCTCCGGCATACATATCGCAGAAGATGAAGATGACACCTCATCAATCGAGTTGAATTTCTTGTGCACCGAAGGTAGTGATGAGGGGTGCCTGATACCAGCAGATTTTAGATATGCCAAGGGTCAAGAATTTTGCAACCATCACCTATCAAAAATTTCTGACTTTCTAGCTCCAAACCGTTATCCAATTCAACTGCATCTAGGTGAAATACTGCATCACATGCAAGTAACGCTTGGAGAAATGACCGGCAACAACCCTTTTGAATGTGAGGGGGAATAAATGCATGCGAATTTACAGCAGAGCCTAGAAATCAGAAATGACTTTGCACTATTTAAAGGCATTAAGAGTGTTGATGCAAAACAGGCGCATAAGTCCCTGAGAAGCATCACTAGGCAACTAAGCACCCCCATAGAATCAAATAAGAAAGACACCCTCTTACTTGGCCCCTATAAAATGGGGCCGGTGCAAAAAAGAGCAAACCAGAATATTGAATCTATTTCTGCTTTGGTTTTTGACGTTGATCAACCCAGAGGGTATGCTTTTGATGACATCGTTGCATTAACAAGTGACTACTTCGGCTTAGTACACACAACCTGGTCTCATACGCTAGAACACCCAAGGTATAGGATTGTTATCCACCTAAGGAACGAGATTAGCGCAGCAAACTTTGCAACTGTTCGAGATAATTTTTTGTTCTTTAATTCAGAACTGGCATCCATTGTTGATGTTGCATGCTCAGATATTTCGCGCGCTTATTACTGGTTCAGTTACCCCCCTGAAAAAGCAGGCGAAGCACAGTGCTGCGTTTTGATGGGGAGCCTCCTTGATCCTGCAAACTTGAAAACCCCTAAGTTTGTAGATCAAAGTAAGGGGTCATCAATTATCTTTCAATCTCAACTACAGAAAATACTGGAAGGTGGTGCAAAGGAAGGATCTCGCAATAAGAATCTTGCATCTTTAGTCGGCGGTCTTATCAATAAGGGGTTAACCAGGACGGACACATATGATGCTGCTATTACTTGGAATCAGAGGCTATCTTCTCCACTTCCATCAGACGAAGTAGTGAGAACGCATGAAAGTATCTGGTCTACCCACCTAAGAAACAATCGAATTGATCTACCACTAAGTGAGCAAAAGGTAGTTGAAGAGAATGAGCGATTTAGCTTAATTCCTGCAGCAGAGTTGCTGGCAACACTTCCACCAAAGAGAGAATGGGTTATCGAAGACTTTTTACCGACCAAAATAGTTGCAGCAATCATTGCAGCGGGCGGAACGGGTAAATCATATTTGGCAATGCATATCGCCGTTAGCGCATCATCAGGAACTCCCCTATTTAATAAGCACCTACCTCACAAACCTACTAAAGTGGTGTTTATTAGCGGTGAAGATGATGTGGGAGAACTTCAGCGAAGGCTTCATAAGGCAGTCTCAGGGCTACCAGAACAATCGAGAGCCTTAGTGAACGAGAACCTACATTTTATTGATCTAGCTGATTCATTCGAGTTATTTACAGAAAAGAACTACAAGGGTGAAATTAGCATTACCAAAAATCCGAGTGCAATTTGTAAACATGTCGAGCAGCAAATAGGCGCAGATATCGGTCTAGTCATCATTGATCCAATATCCCGATTCAGGGGTGGTGAGGAAAATCTTGCTGCAGATAGCACAAGATTCGTTCAAGCACTACAGCAGATACGAGATTTACTTTGTACGTGTGTTTTGTGCTTACACCACGTAAATAAAACTGCAGGTACTGGCGCTAGTCAAAATAATGCTAGGGGCTCAAGTGCACTTATTGATGGGGTCAGACTCGTATTTCAGCTCAATACAATTGCAGATAAAGACATAAAGCAAATGTGCGGTCCGTCGTTTAAGCTTCCACAACTTTTAATGCTGCAACCCGTTAAGTCTAATTATGGAAAATTAACAGAGCCCATGATCTTATCCAGGCGAGATGATGGCTCACTTGAAATGTCAGACTTACTTTTGGTAGACAACAACAAAAATCTTCTGCTAAAGGAAATTGTCAATGTAAAGCTTACCAAAACACAGTTCAAAGAGCGTTTTGGGGGCGTGCATAAGAAATTTGGACTTGCTGAGAAAGTGTTAGTAGAAAAACTTGAGCAATATAGTAAAGAAGGTTTGCTCAACATTCCAGTTCGCGGAGCAATGGTACTGACAGAAGCAGGTATCAGAGCAGTGGCTTCATAAAGGCAGCAGGCAAATGAACAGACTAAGAAATGGACAGAAGCCCCTAGGTACGGGGGTGTACTTTATTAGGGCAGGTAAGGGCATGACCGTTGCCTTTACTAACTCCCTGATCTCATTTAGTTTTTTACGGGCAAGCGCCATTAAATATAAACCCCCCAGGGGGGGGTGTTTATTAGTATTAAAAATCTTCGGATATGACTCATATGAAACAGCGTATTTTAGCTAAAGCTGATTCACTTATAAGATGTTCAAAAAAATGTCTAATTAAAGATCCTATTCTGTTTCTTACAACAGCTGGTGGAAAAATTCAGTGCAGAAGATGTGTCGGCGTAAATTCTAAAAAACTACAATGTGGCAGCCCCGCTCTTAAAGAAAGTAGATCCTCAAGGTGTAAATATCACTCGGGATTGAGCCGAGGGCCGGTGTCAAAAGAAGGTATTGAGGCAATCAGAAAAGCAAATACAAAATTTGGGCATTTCACGAAAGAGGCAATAATAGAGAGGAAAAGAAAGTTTGCTGAATTAAGTGAGCTAGCAAAGCTACTCAATACTGTCTGACAGTATTGAGTAGCTAATCCTGACCCCTCGCTATTGTGATTCGGTATTGCGCCCTTGAGATACCTTTTTTCTTAAGAACGCGGGCTTGATAGCTTCTTCAGACATGCAGAACAACATAGAGTCCTCTAAACTTGCCGCACGGTTTTTAAGCTTATCCGATGAGTACATCAGCTCTTTTTCCATGGTCTCGTGATCGCGGCGCGCGAGTAGCTTCCGTAGGTACTGCACGGTTTCCATTAGCCATGGGTTATGTTGCGAGCGCTCTTCTAGTTGCGCAATTAAGCGCTCTACCCCATCCCAATTGCGACGCTGTACGTGGCCTCTAGCCTCACGCTGAATATCGGCAGCCTCAACCTCATTAAAACGGCGCGCAACCAATTCATCGACTTGAGCTAAGCGGTAATCAGGAAGTTCTACCACTGGCAGTTGTGGCAGGGCGACAGTAAATTCGTGCTGAGTGCCAGTTTTGTCTTTAGCTAAGATTGTGCAACGTAGAACGGAGCCATTGTCCTGCAAGTGTATGACTTCAGACATCGATAAGGAAATGGCCATCCATACTTCTGAGCCAGCAGCAATTGAGGGTAAGCAATACTGACCTCTAGCATTTTGCACATAGTCATTACGTACCTTGATTTGGCCCATACGCGGTAAAAGCGGCGTATCGAGTTTGACACGCACATCTTGCCAAACTAAGTTTGTTAAAAAGCCCATCTCGGCATCAAATGATTCGGCTAAGTCCTGCGCTCTTTGACCGTACCAACTATTGCCTTGTCCTGCAGTGGCGATGGCGGTCATCAGCTCTTCATTAAATCCAAGACCAATACCAACCGTCGATGTCGTAACACCTGCACTTGCTAAATCGCGCACATGTGCGCAAATTGCTTCTACCGATGTGATGCCTTCATTGGCTTGGCCATCGGATAGCAAAATCACCCGACTCATCACATGGCTATCGCGCGAGACTATCGGTGCTAAGGATTGCGCACCAGAGAGCCAGCCGCCATGCAAATTGGTCATGCCACGCGGTGCTACATCCTCTAGCCGAATTGGCAACAAGGTTTTAGCGATACGCGCGCTCATGGTTTCTAAAAGAGTCTCGACGATTTCGTCATAGATCACGACAGAGACCTGGTCATCATCTTGCAAACGCGAAAGTAAATCAATTGCGCAGCGCTTGGCCTCGTCTAACTTACCGTCATTCATGGAGCCAGAGCGGTCAATCACAAGGGAGACTGCCAACGGCGTACGTGTTCGCCCTACTTCTTGTTCTTCATGCGCACGCAGGCGCAATAGAACATCCAAGCTCTCACCTGAATTACTTGCAACAACCGCTTTGCGGGTATTGATGACCACCTCTAACGCTTTGCCATTGACCATGACTCTCTCCTTGGTTTGCCTTTATTTGCGACAGCGGCAAAAGCAGGCGGTTATGAAACTTAAGGATGAGAGTACGGGGGGCTAAGCTCATTGGGTGAGCTTTAGGAAATGCAAAAACTATTTTTAGAGTCTTTTATAAATAAAATACACAATACCGCTATAGATAAGTCATCAACTTATATAAGTTTAGGCTGGTTTAAATACGGCTTTTTACCGGATAAATCTTCCATTTGGAAAGAAGAAATTTGAAGTGGAATAGATTGATGAAGCTCATGTCTTCCATCATCAAGCAAAACTAAAGTTTCAAGGGGTTTGCCTATTGAATGAGCGGCTAGCGCATCAACATAGACTTCCTTAACTAAAATCGGATCCTCTATCTCAATTTCTAGCTCAACTCTATTTTGAGTATCGCCCGATTTACTTGGTATAACTCCAGAAAAAATTGAGTGATTTAATTCAGATAATGGCATCGTAATGAGATTACTAAGTGACCACCAATTATTTGGAGAAATCTTTAAAGCAGCTTGTTTTTGTTGGTAATAGATTCCTAAACAATTGTGTTTAGGCCAAGGTTTACCGAGTGAGTCGAACAAAACCTTGCCACCACTACTAGACCGGAAAAAGAATACTTTTTGTTTGCAGTACTTACACTGATAATTTGGGATCGCTTTGGAGCCATAGGAGCTGGAAAGATAATTTTGCGCAAGAAGATGAAGCTCTGATTCAAGCGTCTGATCATAGTGGCTTGAGTATCTCATCAAGCCATCATGACCAAATCCACATTTGCATGATCTACGATGAGTAAACGCATTACACATTAGCGGCCCATTTCTTAAGACAATATGACATACGGTCATAATGTCATACATCATACAATTTTTAAGATATAAGCCCAATAATTCAATAAACTATTGTTTTGTCCCCCAAGTCTCGAAATCCACAAAAATCATAATGCAACACCATACTAAGAAAATTTAAATATCTAGAGTCAGGCCCTGAGAATAGCGGCACCCTAATCTCATGTAACATACACTTAACCAACGATTTGAGGAAAAACCATGACCACAATTATCGATGCAGCACTTATTGTTCTAAAAAATACAAACAAACCTCTATCGGGAGATGAAATTTATGCTGAAATATGCAAAAACAGCCTATTTGAGTTCAAGGCCCAAGACCCGAAAGCAATCCTAAAAGCCCAACTAAGGAAAAATTGTGTTGGCTTCACTGGAAAATCAGCCGCTGACAAACCGAGACTTAAACAGCTTGCAGACAAAAAATTTCAAGCCCTTTAATCCTTTGATGTAAATTTCGGATGGGCCTTAAGATTGCAATACCTCAAATTGCTCCGCTGGAGAGCGGCTATGACTTTAGTTTTCAGGAAGGCATTAACCTAATTACCGGTATAAATGGGAGCGGAAAGTCTAGAATAGCCTGCAAAATCCTAGATGAAATTATCAGCCCCAAAAATACTGGGTTAAATCCCAATTTAGTTTTATTGGATGAGTCTTTTTTTCGGGATATATCCCCTGAATTTTTACAAGACCCTGAAATTTCCCTGGGATCAGATTCTCAAAAGATAGTTTGCCAAAGAGCAAATAAGATATGCAAGGATATTTTCAATAATAATTTTTTTGAGGAGATAACATTTAAAGGCGGGGTTTTCACACAAGAACATCGCCATGGTGCTGGAGAACGTCTACTGATAAACCTCATCATCCTTCTTGCGTATCGAGAAACTCAAGAAAAGTATCAAGAAATTCCATTAATTATCGATGGATGTTTTGGCATTCTTGATATGGCGCATCGGATTTCTGCTATGAAGTTAATTAAGCGCCATCCAAAATACACAATATTGCTATCAAATCCACATTTTTTTAATGGCGGAGATTTAAAGGGCATATCGAACCAGCTTGCCCGTCATTTCAAAATTATTCAAAAAATCCCAAAAACTCATTTCCAAGACGATCACTATGGGCACGCTGAGTGTGCAGATGAGTTTTCCAAGGAATTTTCTTGCAGAATAGAATTGACATAAAGGATTAATACAGCATTTTGGCCGTTGAAATTCCAGCAAACTATCCCTGTAGCACTTTAATAAGCTTAACCCAGAGCGCTTATGGGCACTTTTGAAGTTCCGGCGGAAGTGCTCTAAACCCTAAAAACCTTACTGAAATAGAAGTAAATAGTCTTTGATGCTTCTGGAGCAGCTTTAATCAAACTTTTGTATTTATGTTTGTTAAATTGTTGACATACAATTAAAATGTTTGTTATTATATTAACAAACACACTTACATACAAACATGTCAAATATAGCAGATTACCAAATAACCCTTCCTGCAATCCGCGGAATTCAAGCTGGGAGAGAGTACTTTGTATCAATGTGCCCCCTAAACTTGGTGGCTAAGATACTCAAATTCGAAACTGATGAGCTTAACCCTGAATTAAGGGCTCAAAGAATTTTAAACAAGTCTCGTGTGCCAGAAATTGCAAGGTATATCACTAATAATCCTGATAACTATGTTTTCTCAGCAATTACAGCTTCAATAGACGGAGACGTTAAGTTCACAGCGATCAACAATACCCCTGAGGGTCAAAGAAATGGACTTCTTCGTATAGATATGAGCTCAAGAATCATTGTTAATGATGGGCAGCACAGAAGAGCGGCTATCAAAATGGCAATAGAACAAGATTCTTCTCTCTCTAATGAATCTATAGCCGTTGTCTTTTTTATTGATAGGGGATTAGAACGTAGTCAACAAATGTTTGCTGATTTAAATAGACATGCAATCCGTCCTAGCCGTTCATTAGGATTGCTATACGATCATCGAAATGACATGTCCAAAATAGCAAAATTAGTAGCTCTGAAATCTATTGCATTTAAGGGGCTTGTAGAACTGGAAAGAAGCACTCTTTCTGAGCGCTCTAGAAAGCTTTTTACTTTGAGTGCAATTTATACCGGTTGCCATGCATTATTGGATGCAAAAGAATTGGCAGATGAGGACGTTGCTTCAAAACTTTGTATAACGTTTTGGGATGAGGTATCAAAACACATACCCGAATGGGAAATGGTCCAAAAAAGTAGACTAACTGCAGGTGAAATACGAAAAGAGTTACTCCATTCGCACGGCATAGCAATTCAGTCGATTGGTGTAGCTGGAAGCCAATTACTTGCGGAGCATCCAAAGGATTGGAAACAAAAGCTTGAAGCCATTAAAAGTATTGATTGGTCCCGTAGTAATGCCAAGCTTTGGGAGGGCCGAGCTCTTCAGAGCGGAAGGGTATCAAAAACACACACTAGTGTAACTCTAACAACAAACTTAATAAAACAAAAGCTAGGACTAAAGCTAGCACCTGAAGAAAAACGTACTGAAGAAGCATATAAACGAGGCGAAGATGGAAGAAAAGAAAATAAACATAATAAATAAATACCAAAAGTCAACGTTTGATGAGAATGGGATTGATACAGAAGTAGAAACAATTAAAGCTGATATTAAAAAACTTTACTTAAGCGACGCCCTGCCATGGGTAATTGGTTATAGCGGCGGTAAGGATTCAACTGCTTGCCTTCAATTAATTTGGTATGCAATTAAAGAGCTTGAAGAATCTCAACGCTCAAAACCTATTTACGTTATCAGCACGGATACATTAGTTGAAAATCCAGTAGTTGCAATGTGGGTGGAAGTTTCTCTTGAGAAAATGAGACTTGAAGCCATGCAACAAAAATTACCAATTGAACCTAAGCGCCTGACACCGGAGCTACAAGATAGATTTTGGGTTAATTTAATTGGTAAGGGCTACCCTGCCCCTAGGCCCATGTTTAGATGGTGTACGAGCAGGCTAAAGATTAACCCATCAAACAACTTTATTCTTGATGTAGTTGCAAAAAATGGGGAAGCTATTCTTGTTTTAGGTACACGCAAAGCTGAGAGCTCTGCAAGAAAAAAGGTTATGGAAGGATACGAAGGCTCTACTCGTGATTTATTAAGTAGAAATGGGAATCCAAAACTTGATAGGGTCTGGATTTACCCACCAATAGTAAGCTGGTCCAATGACGATGTCTGGGAGTATTTGGTAACTTACAAGAATCCTTGGGGATATGACAACAGTCAACTTCTCAATATGTACCGAGGCGCAACGCAAGATAATGAATGCCCTCTAGTTGTCGACACTTCAACACCTAGCTGCGGCGATAGCCGTTTTGGATGCTTTGTTTGCACGTTGGTTGATAAAGACAAATCAATGCAAGCGATGATTAAAAACGATGATGAAAAAAAGTGGATGGCTCCACTGTCGCACTTTAGAGATAACTTCCTGGATATTGGAATAACAGACTTCGATAAGCGCGACTTTAGAAGAATGGATGGCAGATTAACTCTAATGGACGATAAAGATACTGGCGGCAAAAAACTCGTACACGGTCCCTACCTACAAAGCTATCGCGAAAAGCTGTTGCTAGAACTTCTAATTGCCCAAGAACAAGTAAGAACTAGTGGAAGCGATGGAACGGAAAATTTTCAGCTAATAACTGATGAAGAGCTTGAAGAAATTAGGCGCATCTGGGTAATGGACAAGAATGAAATTGAAGATAGAGTCCCAGAAATATATAAAGCGGCAACCGGAAGAGACTACCCGTTTGAAAGCGAGGATGAAGGAGCGCTTTTCAATAGGGACGATATCGCCCTACTAAGGGAGCTTTCTTCGAAAAATAATTCGCCAGATGATCTTCACTATCAACTAGTCAGGAACCTACTCAACATTGAAAGAAAATACTCAACTGCCACGAGAAGAGTCGGCATCTATGAGAATTTGGAAAAGGCCCTTATAAATGGAGGGTTTGAAAATAAGGAGGAAGCATATCAGTTTGCTCTAAAAAAATCACAAACAACAACAGACGATGAAGAGCATGTAAGAAATATGATGGAATCATCAGCAATATATGAAGCATCTGAAATGTTTCCCATTGACGAAGATGGGAGTAAAGCGTGATTTTAAATGAGTTAACACTTTTTAATTTTGGCATCTACAAAGGCGAGCATACTGTTGACCTAACGCCAACATCAAAAAAACCCATTATCTTGTTTGGTGCATACAATGGCTCAGGAAAGACGACCTTTCTTGACGCACTACAACTTGTCCTGTATGGCAAGGCCGCGAAGACCTCATCAAGGGGAAAAGGTTCTTATGAAGATTATTTAAAAAGCTTGATCAATCGTGATGTTTCGCCCAAAACTGGCTCTGGTTTAAGGCTTACATTCACTACCAAGCAAAATGGTAGACGGGAAACTATTGAAGTTTCGAGAAATTGGTTTGAATCAACGCCATCCAATATCAAGGAAGTTTGTGAGATTAAAAGAAATGGTATTTTTGATGGAACAGCATCCGAACGGTGGCATGAATTTGTTGAAGAGTTTATGCCTTCTGAAATCTCGGAGCTTTTCTTTTTTGATGGGGAAAAGATCGAAGGTCTTGCAGACCCTCATAAGTCCTCTGCCATATTAAGAAGCGGCATTTATTCACTTCTTGGTATTAACTCAATAGAGAGTCTAGCAAAAAGTCTGACACAGATTGAAAAGAGGAAGGCTCTTGAGATTGCAAAAGAATCGGGAAGCGTCTCAATAGAAGCAGAAGAAGCAGTAGCCAAAGAGTTAAATTCAAGAAAAGAACTTGTCGCACAAGAAATCGCTGGGAATAAAAATCAATTAGATAGACTGGATATTCAACTAGCTAAGGCTGAGGAGGAGATGAAAATTTCTGGCGCAGACCTTCTAGAAAATAGGCATATTCTCCAAGAAAAGCTTAGCATCCTCAATGAGAGAAAAAAGGGTTTAAAAAATGATCTTCTAGAGATTGCATCAGGCATATCCCCACTTCTTCTGCTGACTAAACAAATTACTAAAATCAAGGTGGAACTTAATGAAGCTTCGGGACATAACCCAAAATCAGTTCAGATTTTTGAAGATGAAATATCAAGCTTTAAAAAACAAATAAATTTACTAAAAGAGCTGAATAAAACTAGTAAAGAGTATGTATTTGAAATTTTTGATAGAAGACTCACTCAAGTAATCTCGGAGGTTTCTAGTTTTGCTTCCGAGATTGATGAGTCTCAAATGCCTTCAGCCGACGAACTATCCGAGCTCAAAGAAAATATTGAAATAAAGCTTAAGGAATTTGAAGTAGTTGAAAATGAAATTGATACTTTGAACAAAAGCTTACAGGCAGTTCCATCAGAGGAAAAAGTTGCAGATATTGTCAAAAATCTTACAGAAAAACAAAAAGAGAGATTTAAGATAGAGGTAAAGACGGATATGCTTGCTGAAGAGATTAGATCTATCAATACACAGTTAGATCGCATCACCAAAGAAATTACTAATAAATTAGCTCAAATTGCAGATTTAGAAACCAACCAGATTGTGAATCAACGGGTCCTTAATCATGCGCAAAAGGCAAAGAATACGCTTTCAAAGTTTAAAGATGGGCTTATATCCAAGCATCTCCTCTCGCTGAGCGATGAAATATCTCATTGCTTTCAGCTTCTTCATAGAAAATCTAAATTGGGCCTTAAATTCGAGATTGATAAAGATGACTTTAGTTTATTAATTGTAAAACCATCAGGAGAGATTATTCCGGCCAAGTCCCTCTCAGCTGGGGAGCGACAACTTCTGGCTGTTGCAATTCTATGGGCATTAGCTAAGTCGTCTGGTAAAACATTGCCAACGGTCATTGATACTCCACTTGGTAGATTAGATGGGCCGCATAGGCAGAAACTGATTTCAAACTATTTCCCTAAAGCTGGAAGTCAAGTTTTGATTTTTTCAACTGATGAAGAAATCACAAATGAACACTACGAATCGCTGAAGGACCATATAGCTCTTGAATACAATATTAATTACGATGAATCTACAGAATCCTCTGTCTTTAGCAAAGGATATTTTGAGAGCGTGAGGGCCTAAATGATTGAAAATGTTCGAATATCTGAAAAAGCAAGAAATCAATTGATTGGGCTAAAAAAGCGCACTGGCATTCAAAATTGGAATGTTTTATGTAGGTGGGCTTTTTGCCTCTCGTTACGAGAGATAACGCCGCCGCCCGTAGAAAATGTTATCGCGGATAGTTCTGTAGAGATGACTTGGAGAACATTTACTGGGGGGCTTGAAAATCTCTATATGGCCCTATTAATGTCAAGCGCCAAGAATGATGGAATACCCCTGGAAAAGGAAGAGCTCAACAACTACTTTAAGCTTCACTTACATCGTGGAATCTCATATCTAAATAGCTCATCATCAGATTCCATTGATGATTTATTAGGAAGTTTAATTAAATAATTAGCAGCCATTAATTACCTAGTGACAGGTATCCCTCTCACAGAAAAATTCTCACCATAGGAATCATCCGACAGGGTTAACTGTCTCGCAACGACAGCTAAACCTGCGCCTACACTTTGTAGAGCTGAAATACGATTAATTACAACTCCGGTTGGAATAATACTTTTAATCGCCTCAATCAAGGTGGTGCATCTAGACATTCCGCCCGTCAAAAATACTCTATATGCCTGCCCACCGGCAAGATGATCCTTGAAAACACTCATGATGTTGCGCTTAATGATATTTAACTCGTTTTCATAAATATCGAGTAGATCACTACCATTTACATTCACATGAAAAGGTTTATCAAAAAATGGAAATTGTGCATCGTATATTTCAACATTACTTAGCTCTTTCTTAGCATCCTCTGAAATTAACAAAATCTGATGTTGAAGTTGCATTCGAAATAATTGAAAAAGCCTTTCTAGGGGAACTGGTTCATCAGTCTGATTAATATAATCATGAATTTCAATACCACGTTTTCTAAAATTTGCCTGCTTATGAATATCTCTAGTACTAAGGGCATCCATTATTAGCTGATTCGGAAGCTTTTTACCATCCCTTAATTCTGTATTTGCACCAAGAAACGGTCCAAATTTCTTTTTAGCTAAAATTTCATCAAAATCATTCCCCCCCACCCGCTCACCGACAGCATTTAGTACATTTAGTTTTTCATCAGCCTCAGAATTAACATTTAATAAAATTATGTCCGTTGTACCCCCACCAATATCAATTACAACGGCCGGCGCGTCAGAGTCAAACATTGTTCTAGAGATAACTAAAGAAGCCGCCATAGGTTCAACAACAAAATGAATATCAGTAAATCCAGCCAATTGGGCTGCTTTCCTCATGATTCCTAAAGCCTGTTCATTATCTCCGCTTGTTTGTGCGCCCATATAATTAACGGGGCGCCCCAAAACAACGCCTGCAAACTCTTTGCCAAAATACATCTCTGAACGATTTTTAATTTCCGTTAAAACTAGTGCGACAATTTGGACAAATAATTGTTTGTGGGCATCAGCAAGTGAGATTCCTAAAAAAGCCTTTGGGGAACGCATGAAAAAGCCGCTCATTGGATCATTTTTATATTCGTCTATAGCATTTTGGCCAAAAAAACGAGTAACTTCAGAATCATTTAGGGCAGTAAAAAAAGTTCTACCCTCCATAGACTCCATTTCCTCATCCATTAACTCCTGCTCCATTTTTGCCCTAACATCATTTTTAATGTTATCAATACTCTTTAATGGCTGAATGGATTGCCTAAGATTTATTTCTTGAGCGACGACCTTAGTATCTTCGAAATTCTGTAAAATTTTATCGAAGTCAGCCTCATCCTGAAGATATCGATTTAGAGCTTTATTATATTTATCAGAATTCATAAAGTCATAAGGTTTTGGCGCTTTAAGGCGCGGACGGTTGACCCTACGAAAATCATCAAGTTTTGAAGATATAGAATTGACAGCATCATCAAAGCGATTTTTATCGCGATTCATTGCCGCATCAACTCTTCTGTTGAAATCATCTTCATTTAGAAATAAACGTTGTTTGTTTCTAACTTTTAAAAAAATTGCCGATGGCATTTCCTGAGAATCACCCTCCAAAGGAACTAACTGCAATTTTTTGTTATGGTCAACAATTCCAGCCAAAGTGTTGGTGGTGCCAAAATCAATACCTAAATACTCCATATTTTTATAATTCCAATAAATTAAAAAATATCGATTTCTAAATCACGTACATCATTACCTTTGCCCTGTCTGAGATTGGAGGTAAAGAAGTATGGCGAATCAAGAGTATTTGACATTAATTTTTCATTTAATATTTCTAAGCCACCTGCCGCATATTTTTCAAAGATAGAAACCGCTTTCGCCTCACCCTCTCTATTTCTAAAGAAATCTATCGACGTGTCTTTATCTGCAAGCATAGGAATAAGATAAAGATAGACACTTAGTGAATTGGATGTAAAAGTAGATAATGCGATTTCTTTTGTTTGAGAAGGCAAATCAATTGTATTTCCAGCTTCAAGTCCAACGCATGCTGCTAAAACTAGGACCTCAACATTGAACTTATATAAAGATTGAGGATTCTCACCTTGACCCACCCCATTTTGCAAGTAATCCATGACACGCTGATACTTCTCAGGCCAGTAGATAGTGTGCTCAAAAGAAAAAAGTGTTTTTTGATTAAGCATGCTAGTCATAGGGAAATCTCCTTAATAACTGACTCATCACGATCACCATACTCATTAAGCTCATACAACTGCCCATGGATTTGTAAAGTCTTGGAAATAGATTTTTTGATACCCTTAGCACGTGAAACCAACAGATAAGATTTACCAATTTTAGATTCTAATATCGAGGATAGTTTATCGCCCCACTTATCACTGTCAAACATAAGTACAAGCTGACTTGCTAGTTCAGATAAATTTTTTGTGATGCCTGAGCGATATTCGCTGTCGACAACTGAAAATGGAGCATCAAAGATTAGGGGAGCAATAATAGGTTCAGATATCCATTCAACCTGACTAATTTTTGTTCGCCTTCCTGCCATGCCAACAATGGCAGCAATTACTGCAAATTTAAGTACATTTGACTCTCCAGTACTTAAAGAGGCTATCTTTCCATCTGAGTCATAAACTTTAACAGCGTAAGTATCTGGCTCAACTTTTGCAGTAAAGTTTTTTGTTAAATAGGCCTCTAAAACACCTGAAATCTCTTTGTTTAGAGCATCTAATACTTCACTCTCTTGCCGATGGAACTGAGCTGAAACGTAATTTTTTAATTTATTTACCTTTTGTCTTTCTGCTCTTAAGCTCGCCGTTTGTTTTTGTTGGGCTAGTATGTTATCTTGCTGAATTCTTAACTCGGGAATTTTTCGTTTCAATCTTTTAATAGTTTCGTCTGCAGAACCCCACTCTCTATTTGCGCTACTTAATATTCCTTCCGCCTCTGCAATTTCTTGTTTTAATTTTTTTACCTCCTTATTGTCGATACCATCAATATCTTCATTAGCTCTTTTGATGATTTGTCTTTGTTCTGCGATATCCGTTTCACATTTTCCAATCTCTTCATCATGAAGAGCTATTGCTAAATCGAATTTTTTTGCCTGCTTAGCATATTCGCCAATTTCCGCTCTAAAAGAAAATATTTTTTGGAGAAGTTGACTTGTCGAAGCTTTCTCGCATAAATCATCTAAATGCTTTTCTTCTGCTGAACCTGGAAGAACAGAGGTTCCACAAATACATTTTTTTAAATACTTTATATCTTCTATTAATTTAGTGCCAAAAGGTGATGGCAATGTCTGCTCTTCCTCCTTTTGATTTAATACATTTATTAAGCCATCTAGTCGTCCCTCCAAAAGAACCTTTGGCATTACTTCTATAAAGTATTCATTTCTACTTTTAATTTTTTGCTTTCTCCTAGACTCAGCCTCAGAAAGCTTTCTTTCTGCCTTCTCTTTTCGCCCCTGAATAGGCTCAGCCTGAGCGTATTGTGAAAGCCTTGAATTTGCATCGACTTTCTTTTTTTCATTTAAATGTATTGTTTCTTTTAGTTTTACAACGTTATCCTCATAACGCTGTAATTCTTCTTCGTGCCTTTCAATGAGCGAAGTCAATCCATTAAGCTCCTCGTTGTCTCCAGAATCACTTTCTTTCCTGATATAACCCCTCTCAATATCAGTGAGGATGCTCAATAATCTCTCGAGAGCTGAGAAGCCAAATGTTTGGCGGATATCTGTCCTAAATTTTGAATCGCCGTCCAGATGAAGCTGCCCTATAGCCTCTCCATCAAATATGAACCAACTAGCTAACCTTTTTGGAATTAGCAGCTCAATAAATGCCTTTGCCAACTCATCATTCAATGGAGCTAATGAGCCTGTACTTCTATATTCATTTACTGAAACCTCTGTTTCAGATAGGCCTTGTGTGTAAATCCTTCGCAGGAGATAGCTCTTATTGTTATTAGTAAACTCTATCTGTACTGAACATGTCTTTATCTTTTCACTAATAGCAGTTTTATTAATGATAGGGTCAAGTTTATTGAATTGCTTTGTAAATTCACCTGTAAATGCCCAATAAACGGCATTCAATAAGTTTGTTTTTCCAGCGCCATTTTCCCCTATTAAAATTGTGACTGGCTTTTTATCATCCGTTGAAAAGTTAATCTCATGATGATTGTAGAATGTTCGAAAATTTTCTAGAGTGATTTTTTTAATAAACATTTAAAATTTCTCTTTACTAATTAAATCTCTAATATCTTCTTTTAAGGTATCTCGCTGCGGACGGCTTGCCTCAAGCTCTTTAATCTTTCTCAAAAAGGATTGAGTTAATTTTTCAAGCTGGGCATCTTTTGTCGATTCATTTTTATCAGTAACATCACTCATGGTCAAACTCCGTTTAATATTTTTTCGCACTCATCTCTATTTAGCGCATCCGATGCAAACATTTTTGCCCGCTTCATTTCACGGTTGTAGAGCTTGTCTAAATCTTGATTGGTTAGTTTAGGTCCAACTAATATAAAGTCAAATAACTCTGCTGATTCTTTCCCAGGTGACTTTCTTAAAACTCTTCCGCGCCTCTGAATGCCCTGCCTTTCTTGACGCTGGCTTGCGAGAATAAACGCTCTACGACAATCCGGTATATCAATACCTTCATCTAAGATTCGCATAGATGCAATTGCATCTATATTTTGTGCACGTAAGTTGGCAATAGTCCCCCTTCTCTCTGATGGACTATCAGCTGAAGTAATTCTCCCTACACGCCATCCTAATTTTTGAAGCAATATTGTCAATGAATCTACTTGCCTAAGTCTTTCGCCATTTTCAAACTCAACATAACCTTCGCCGCAGTAAAACAATGAAAATGTCTTGGATGAATTTTCTTTTAAAACATCCTCAAGCTTTGTTAATTTACTAACCATTGTCTCAAGTAAATGATCCAACTCGCCATAACTATCTAAGTCTTTATTATTTGTTACCTTTTTAATAATTTCAAGGTATTTTGTTGCCTCACTTTCCGTGAACTCAATTAGTATTGGATGGTAAGTGTAGGGGCATAAATACCCCTGCTTTATAGCCTCACTTAACTTAAATTCAAATACAATTTCCCCAAAATACTTCTCCAGATATTTTTCTTCATCAAATTCATAAGGCGTTGCTGATAGCCCCAACCTAAAGCGAAACGAGGCGGGCAAATGATCAATTTGATTTTGCTTATTAAAGTGGTGACACTCATCAACAATTATCATTCTTGCGCCCGGCTTTCCATTTAACCTTTTTAATAGGTTTTGGAATTTTTCATCCCTAAATGTTTTATTTACGCATACTAAAACTGGTAATTGTGCGTTCGTATCACTCGAAATTAAATGGGCTTGAATAATGTTTTCTACGCTTAGAATCCAATTCTCTTGAGACTCAAAAACCGATATGGTGGATATACCCTTTTCACCTAACTCCTTTACCCACTGTCTTGCTAGCTCCTGGTATGGAACTGTAATAACAGCTAAGCCACGTTCGGTTCTATTTAGGAATCTTGTTAATGCCTCAATCGAAGTTTTTGTTTTACCAGTTCCAGTTGCCATGGCCAAAATGCCTTTGTAGTCATTTTCTTTCCATGCGTTTAGAGCTTCTTCTTGATAAGGCCTCAAACCCGAGCCTGATGGTGGGGGCTCAGGAGGAGGCAGTACCGGGTTATTTATTGATTTCGGTCTTCTTGGTCTTTCTGATGGCGATAATTTTCTGATCTTTTCAATCGCCTCCTTACTCAAATTGAGTACCTCAATGTGAGGGTTTTCTCTAGACCAATCTGCATTTACGTCTAAGACAAGATTATTTACACGCCGACGATCTTCATCAAACCAGCTTTTAAAAACCTGAGCACTTTCTGTGTTGTATTGATAAGCAGAATCACTCTCATTTATAGATCCCTCAAAAGCAACAATCGAATCGTCCTCAAAAACAAAATAGCCGACTTTTACATGATATAAATTTCTGTCATCAGATGGCTCTTCTGGAAAGTCGCAATTTTTTGGTATTGCAAATCTAAACTCTAACTGTCCATTCGCTATTAAATAAGCCAATAGTTGGGAGCGATAATCTTTACGATCGCTATTCAAACCAAACCCAACGGCAGTTAATACTATTTTGTCAGCTAATTGTTGAACGGTTATGTTTCGCTGCTCTTGCGTGATGCTTCCTTTCAATATATCAACAAAGTGCCTATCGCTAATAACTGGGCTACAAATTATCTCTATTTTTACTTTATCGTTGATAACATGATCCATCGCAGCAGACCATGACATTAATGCACTACCGCTAAAATAAGCTGTTCCACGACGATATAACTTACATTCTGAGAGACAGGCACCAATCAAGTCTTTCCCGATATTATCGTATCCATTTTTATATCGCTCTTTTAAATTAAGGATTGCATCGCTGGGCATTGTTTATCTTTTTTAGTGTAATTCTATCCAGTATATGGCAACATTTTATTGCTCAATCTTTTATGGGGGAATGGATCTGTAGCTCATTTAATGAGCCTTATATAGTTAAATATGCTCACTTTGCATTTCTCCTAATGATTTAGATAACTTCGGATTTCAGCCATTCTTAAAAATTCCAGATCAAGCGACTTGGAACTCTCATACTTCCAATCCAGGGGATAAGCTATTTCACCCTGATCCCAGTTTTTAATTCTGAGTTCCTCCTTTTCATCCACCTCTTCATACGTTGCTGCAATCAAAATGTGTTCTTGCGCTGATTCTTTAGACTCCGCTTTTGATTTTTCTTTTGCATCCTCTTTCATTTTTCTTGCCCTACTTACGGGAATGAGATCAATCCACCAGACTCGAACACTCGGCCCAAAGACTTGATCAACTAAAACTGCATCGGTCCTTGCTGGATCTTCTTCGTTAATGAGGGCAACACGCATACCGTTGTCTGCCAACATCTTGAGTAATGCTCTAGCCTCAACATGGGTTTTATAGGAAACACACAGCAGCTGGTTACTCGCCGTAAAGCTTACATAATCATTGAGATCAAATAGAAATTGGGCATAGCCCCCTTTGTAGCGCTCGTGGATTGAACCCTTGCGTAGCAATACAGAAACACCTTCAATTAACACTGGCATAAATCACTCCTCCCTCACTGAAATTGGATCGATGAGAAGAGCGTATGGTTAACTTAGCTCACAGGTTGAGCTAGCAAATTTATTCATACTTTTTTGGTTTATCTCATCCTAGCCATTTCATCTTCAAAGCCTCCATTTAGGTTTATTTCAAAAGAATAATGACCCACTAGCTCATTAAATGAGCCATAGTCATAATAAAGTTATAGAATTGATAAACGTAAAAATGAGAAAACTTTATTAAGGAGAGTGCGATGCAAGGGGAAGTCTTTGTAGTGCCAAAATGGAGCGCACATGAAGTGGCCAACTTTAATCTTCTTATAAAGACCAACAAAAATGGGGATGCCGTTCTAAATATGGCATCTTGTGCATTAATAAACTATATGCCTGTTGTAGGTCTAAATAAAATAACAGAAACCAATTTTCAAGACTTGTGGATAAGAATTGCTATATTTCAAGCAATTCGTGGAAGCCTTTATCACTTTGAGAAAGCAGATAAAAAAATATCTCTATTTTTAACTAAAGAGGATATAAGAAGACATATTGGCTTATCAACCGAAGGGGTAGAAATATCTTTCCAGGAGTTTTGTAACAAATGGTTGGAGGGCTCGATCAAGGAAGATTCTATGACACCAGCGTGGTTAGCAAATGGCTGCAAATCCATGTATGAATTTGTTTTACTCAAATAGGAAGGTGAAAATTTATGAGTGATCCAGAGCGCCTACACCGCATTAAGTACATGATTCAGCAGCGTAAATGCGTGCCGATTGAAGACTTTATGAGTGAGCTTGAGATCTCCAAGGCCACCTTTAAGCGGGATTTAGAATACCTGCGCTCACGCTCCAAAGCCGATATTGAATATGACCGCTATTTAGGGGGTTATAAATTCAAGGAAGGCAGTGATATTAATAAGATTGAGCTCACGGGTATTTGGTTCTCTGAAAAAGAGGCTACTGCACTCGTGCTCATGCAGCACCTCCTATCTTCATTA
>Ga0209191_1000850_pt1 | contig 21692 bp, 27 predicted proteins | sample S_130626_EF_Meta_FD_187320 | JGI IMG/M metagenome (GOLD analysis project Ga0209191, IMG submission 187320) | Freshwater microbial communities from Lake Simoncouche, Canada to study carbon cycling - S_130626_EF_MetaG (SPAdes) (version 2) | ecosystem: Environmental > Aquatic > Freshwater > Lake ...
AGAAGGTAAAGACATTCAGATAAGCGTCCAATGGCAGAAGTAATTGAGATAGCCTACAAACCCAGAGAACAACAACTTGCTATCCATGAACTAATGGACAGTAAGCGTTTTGGCGTTGTTGTTGCACATAGGCGCATGGGTAAAACAGTCTCTGCGATTAACCACTTAATCAAGGATGCTTTGCTCAACCAAAAGGAAGCCCCTAGATACGCCTACATAGCCCCTACATACGGACAAGCTAAGAGGGTGGCATGGGACTACCTAGTTAAGTATGCAGAGCCTCTGGGTGGCACTAGCAATATTTCAGAACTAAGGGTGGACTTCTGGGGTAGGCGCATCCAGTTGTTTGGCTCAGACAATCCAGAAACACTCCGAGGTCAGTATTTCGATGGGGTAATCCTAGACGAGATTGGTGACCAAAATCCTAAGATATGGACAGACATAGTAAGACCTGCATTAGCTGACAGGAAAGGCTGGTGTCTTTTCATTGGTACGCCAAAGGGACACAACCACTTTAAAGAGTTGCGAGATAGGGCAAAAACTGAGGAAGGTTGGGGTTTGCTAGAGTTCAAAGCCTCTGAGACGGGTGTAGTGGATGATGTAGAACTGAAGGCTGCCAAGAATGAGATGGGCGAGGATAAATACCGCCAAGAGTTTGAGTGTAGTTTTGATGCTGCTGTAGAAGGTTCTTACTATGGTCAAATCCTCAATGAACTGGAAGAAAAGAAGCACATGCAGGAAATTCCCAGAGAAGAACTGAGTAGAACCTTTACTGCTTGGGACTTGGGAATGGGTGACTCTACGTCTATCTGGGTGGCTCAACTGGTAGGTACTGAGGTGCGACTAATTGACTATTACGAGAATCATGGTGTAGGTTTAGACCACTACGTTAAGTGGATTAAGGACAACGACTATCTCAAAGCAGAGCATATTCTGCCCCATGACGTTAGAGTCAGGGAACTTGGCACAGGTAAGAGCAGAATGGAAATGCTTGAGGAATCAGGGCTAGAGGTCAAGATAGCCCCAAGGATGGGACTAGACGATGGCATCCAAGCAGTAAGACGATTGCTTCCAAGGTGCTGGTTTAATGTTCCACAGGTACAGATAGGGCTGAACTGCCTGAGAAATTACCGCAGAGATTACGATGAAAAGCGTAAGATATTCTATGAGCGTCCGTTACATGATTGGTCTAGTCATGGCTCGGACTCATTCCGCTACTTAGCCCTTGGATTGGATGAAGGACATTCAACATGGTCTAAGCCTATTAACCAACTACCGAAATGGATTGTGTAATGTACGTTCAAATGCAGGGCATAAATTTAGCCCCAAAAGTAAAAGAACTTGAAAAACGACTCGAAATGCTCGAAAATATGGTAAAAGAGTTACAATCCTCACCAAGACCGAAACTTGGTCGCCCTCCAAAGGATGCACATGGAAACGAACGACTTGAAGTCGATACTGCAAGCTGAGATTGATGACGCTATTGGCTTTATTGAGAGTGAAACAGTAGAGCAGCGCAAACAGGCTTTAGAAGCGTATCTCCGTCAACCTTATGGGAATGAGGTAGAAGGTAAGTCTTCAATCGTTACAGGTGAAGTTGCAGAAGCCATTGATGGTGCTTTGCCTTCCCTAGTCCGTATCTTTACAGGCTCAGATGATATTGTAGTTTTTGAGCCTCAAGGCCCGAAGGACGAAGCATCTGCAAAACAAGCGACACAGTATTGCAATTGGGTTTTTAGCCGTGATAACGAAGGCGTAGCCATTCTCCATGATTGGTTCAAGGATGCTCTGCTTCAAAAGAACGGCATCATTAAAGCCTATTGGGAAAACAAAGAAGACATTACCAAAGAGCGTTACTTTGACTTGTCTAACGATGAGTTAGCAATGCTAATGAGCGATGAGACTATGGAGATTGTCGAGCAAGATACGACAGAGTTCCCAATATTTGACCCAATGGGACAGCCAGTTATAGACCCTATGGGTATGCCTGTAATGGGTGCTACTCATAACGTAGTTGTTCAGCAAAAGAAGAAATCAGGCAAAGTAACGATTGAGAATGTCCCTCCAGAGGAGTTCTTGATTAGCAAGAAGGCTAGAACTATTGCTGACTCACCTTTCGTAGCCCACAGGCAGATGTTGACTCGTAGCACATTGATTGCTATGGGTTTTAACAAAGACCAAGTAGAGAGTTTACAGATGGGTGATGCTTTGGCTTATACGCCAGAGCGTGTGGCTCGTTATGCTGCTGGTGAGCAACCTTACCAAGTTCAGACTGATGACCCTTCAATGCAAGAGATTGAAGTCTTTGAGTGTTATGTCAAAACTGATATAGATGGTAAAGGCATTGCTTCTCTGACTCAAGTTTTCTATGCGGGAAATGAGATTCTTCAAGATGAGAAGGGTAAAGAGATTATTGAGGAAACAGACTATGTTCCGTTCCATTCAATTTGTCCTATACCAATTCCGCACAAGTTCTTTGGTAACTCATTAGCTGACAGAACAGTTGACCTACAGTTAATCAAGACCACTATCACTCGTCAGATGTTGGATAACTTATATCTGACAAACAATGCTCGTGTCGTGGCTGTGGAAGGTCAAGTAAACCTTGACGACTTGCTTACATCTACTGCTGGTGGTGTTATTCGTGCCAAGTCACCTAATGCCGTCCAACAGTTAGTTGTGCAGAACGTGGCAAATCAGGCTTTTCCAATGCTTCAGTATTTGGACACAGTACAGTCTAAGCGTACAGGTGTTAGTGATGCTTCACAGGGTTTAGACCCTTCTATCTTGCAGAACGTGACTGCTGCTGCCGTAGCTTCTATGCAACAAGCTGGCGCAGGTAAGATTGAACTTATTGCTCGAATCTTTGCTGAGACAGGTGTTAAATCTTTGTTTAAAGGTATCTTGCACTTGCTTTGTAAGTACCAAGACAAGGCTCGCATAGTGCGTATGCGTGGTGAGTTCGTAGAGTTTGACCCTAGAACATGGGCTAACCAATACGATGTTTCTATCAATGTAGGTTTAGGTGCTGGGAATCGTCAAGAGCAGATGGCTATGTTGTCGATGGTTCTTGCTAAACAAGAGCAGTTGATTGGTCAGTATGGCCCTGCTAATCCTTACGTTTCACCTGCTCAGTATCGTGGCACTTTGGGACGCATGGTAGAGATTGCAGGGTTTAAAGATTCTGCTGAGTTCTACAAAGCAATTACGCCAGAGCAAGACCAAGCATTGAGTAATCCTCCTCCACAGCAACAGCAAATGCCCCCAGAGGTTCAAGCGTTGATGGCTAGAACACAGGCTGAGATACAAGCTAACCAAGCTAAAGCACAAGCTGATATGCAGATGCAACAACAGCAACAGCAAATTGATATGCAGATGGCGCAACAGAAAGCTGGACTTGAGATGCAGTTATTGCGTGAGAAGGAAGGTGCTAAGTTGCAATTAGAGCGTGAGAAACAACAGGCTTACTTTGCATTGAAACAACAAGAGTTTGAAGCAGAAGCACAGTTAAAAGCAATGAAAATTGGTGCTGGCATTACATCCAACGTAGAGATTAGAGGTTAATCATGGCTATTTCTAATGCTTTGACATGGCAGTTAAATAATGGTGGTAGTGCTGCTGATTTGTATGACAACATTCGTACATTCTTAGCTGCTAGTCCTGATGCGGCTACCACTCAGGCTGCTATGGCTCAGTATGGAATCTCTGGTGAAGACGTAGCTAATGCAACTGGCGGTAAATCAGGGGGTTTGCTTGAGGGCAATATCTTGGCAGGTGCTAGTTGGAATAGCCTTAACACAACTTTAGGTGACCAATTAACACAAGCTACTGGACAAGCCACATCTAACTATGCCGTAGGTGGTGCAACTACTGCTGACACTCTTAACCAGTTAAACACATATCTAGCAGGTGGTGGTCAGTTTGACCCTAATGCTACTGTTTACTTACAAACTGGTGGTGTTGACTTTATTACTGGTGTAGATAAAGACACTGTTAAAAGTAACATTAACCAAATTGTGAAGACTTTGGGTGACCAAGGCGTTAATGTTGTTCTTACTGGTTCTCCTTATGCTAAGTCTATTGATGATGTAATCAATAACAACTTTGACACTAAAGTTGACCAGATTTTTACTGACATTGCTAAAGAAAACAAGAATGTTGCTTTGGTAGGTATTCAAGGTGAAATTCTGCAAAACAAGAATTTGTTAGTTGATGCTTTGCACACAAATGCAGAAGGTACAGCAATATATAACCAAGCTGTTATTGATTCGTTATCTCAGTTTAAGAATGAAGTTCCATCTAGCACTCCGCAAGCAATTGCTCAAGTACAGAAAACAAATACTGTAGCTACAACTCCTTCAGTAATTACTCAGGCTGCTGCTAGTCCTGTTGTTGCTCAGTCATTATCTGCACAAATACAAACACCAAACATTCAAGATTTAATTGCCTCTGGTGCATTGCAACCAAACCAAGCAACATTGATTGGTGATACTTACTACCAACCAGTTTATTCTCAAACTGGTTCTGGCATGGATGCACAGCTAGGACAACTTGAGAATGTCATTACCTATAAAGCCAGTGAAAACAAGGCTGGTGGCGACATTAAATATTACTCTCCTACTGGTGAATATCAACAAACTACACAACAACAGAAAGTACCTTCATTCTTAGGTGGTTTAGCTGAAGCGTTTAATGACCCTGTTGTTCAAGCAGTTTTCTTGGGTTTAGGTGGTGGTGGTTTCTTAGGAAGTCAATTAGGTCTTACAGGCTCTACAGCACAAGCAGTCGGCACAGGTCTTTTCAAAGGTGGTGCTGCTGCTGCTGGTGGCGCAGATTTAGAAGACGCATTAAAAACTGCAATTCTTAGTGGTAGTTTAGTTTATGGTGGTAATGAATTAGCTAACTATTTAAATACGGCTTCTGGTGCAGTTTTAGGCGATGCTAGTGATATTGCAATACAAATGGCAGATAGTGGTAAAACATTAGCAGAAATTGAAACTGCATTAACAAACAGTGGATTTAGTGCAGATGTTGTTACAGAGTCTTTAAAAGATGCTGCTAATTCATTAGCACCAAAAGCTATAAATATTCCATCTGATGTTTCTCAATTAACAGACGGAGTAAATGTTGTTAGTCAACTTGCTACACCAACATTAAACAATGTATTAAGCACTATTGCCGCTACTACGCCAGTGGCTGTATCAACACCAGTTACAGATGCAGGGACTGTTAAGGTTGCTGCGCCTAAAACTACTGGCATGACTACCCAAGAAGTTATAAACTTAGTAGAAAGCCAAATAGCGGCTAACGTAAAAACACCCGCTAATTTAGCTACTCAAACAATTACTTCTCAGAAACCTGCTACGTCTCAAGAAATTATCAATGCTATTACAGCAACAATTCCTGCAATAACATCTACTCAAGCACAGAATATTGCTCAACAGGTAATTACAAGCAATAAGCCAGTAACGACTCAAGAAGTAATTAACGCTATTACAGCTACGTTGCCAGCTTTGACTACTGGCACAAGTTTGCAAACATCTACGCTACCGACTTCTACATTGGCAACTCAAACAATTACTGCACCAAAGACAGTGACTACACAAGACATTGTTAACGCTATTATTGCTACAACACCCGCAGTAATTCCAACTTCAACTATACCGACTGCAACAGTTACTGCTGCTAGACCAGTTGTAACACCAGAAGCTATAAACACTATTGCATCTACGTTAACTCCTACTGCTGTAACATCTACGCCAACAACAACTACACCAACAAAAGAAACTGACCCAATAAAGGTTGCTCAGTTAGCATTAACTGCGGCTGGTTTACTTGGTGCTGGTAGTGTTTTGTCTAATAATGGAACAACTGGTTTTGACGTAGTTCCAATTCCTGCAAGTTTTGGTAATCCTCCAGCACCTAGAGTTGCACCATATACACCATTGCCAGCAATTAACTTTGGTAATCGTAATCTACTCATTGGTACACAATGGGAGAAGTTCCTAGACCCTAACTATGGTCAAGTTCCTGCACCTGTTCAATATTCACAACCATCTAACCTAAGTTATAACGATTTAATGGGAATCTTGGGTAGCCAACAAGGTATGCCATCTAGGTCTAACCTAAGTATCAATGACGTTATCTCTGGAATACAAAACCAATATGGACAAACACCTACTCGCACAATGGGCTAAAAACCTATTAAATGATGACTTTTTCAAAGAAGTATTAAATAACTTGAAAAATGAACAGATTAGTGTGATAATTAACACAAGTGCAAGTGAAATTAACAGGCGTGAAAATGCTTATCAGCACATAAAGACTTTAGAACTGATTACAGGACACCTAGAAGGCTTAGCCTCGGAAACTGTAATTAAGGAAAAGAAGTGGAAAATTCTGTAGCCTAAAAGCTACCCTCCGTCCAGAAGGTTTCTGGCGATTATTGAGATGACAAATGGAAAACACCAACCCTAATGGGAGTGAAAGCCTAGATGTAAACCAAGCCGCTTCAGCGTTTGAAAGTCTGATGGGTGATTCTGAGGAAGCTGATAACAGCCAAGCCGAGGGTCAAATAGAGGAAATTCAAGAGACTGATGAAGTTGAATACGATGATGAACCAAAGCCTAGATATAAAGTCAAGGCATCTGGTGAGGAAGTTGAGGTAGAACTTGACGAACTTATCAAGGGTTATCAACAAGGTACGGACTACACAAAGAAGTCTCAGGCTCTAGCTGAACAACGTAAAGCAATTGAAGCTGAACGTAGTCACTTAGAGTATGTTAAACAAGAGCGACAGGCATACGCCCAGAAATTGCAAGCGTTGGATAGCTTCCTTACGCAGCAACATCAGGGTGTGGACTTAGAAGTTTTAAAGGAAACAGACCCTATCGGTTATGCGGTAGCGGTAGCTGAACAGAGCCAACGTGAGAAGCAGTTAGCAGTAGTCAGGAATGAACAGCAACGCATTGCCCAACAGCAACAAGCCGAGCAACAATCCCAACTGCAAAACCATCTCCGTCAAGAATCTGAGAAGCTAGTTAGTCTGATTCCTGAGTTAGCGACACCACAGGGTGATGCGGTTCGGAAACAAATCCGTGACTATGCGAAGTCTGTAGGTTGGTCTGACCAAGAACTCAGTTCCGTGTATGACAGTCGTGCTGTGCATACCTTGTATAAGGCGATGAAGTATGAGCAACTTCAAAAGAGCAAACCTGAGTTAAATAAAAAACTCGTGGCTGCCCCTAAGATGATGCGTAGTGGTACTTCTGCACCTCCTGCAAGGTCTGCACAAGATAAACAGGTTATGCAGAGGTTGCGTGAGACAGGAAAAGTCTCAGACGCAGCTAAAGCATTTGAACGATTCTTTTAAATTTTGGAGTAATTTATGGCTACCTATCAAACATACACCGCTATTGGTCAGCGTGAAGACCTTACAGATGTTATTTATAACATCTCACCAACCGACACGCCCATGATGAGTTCCATCGGCAAAACTAAAGCAACTGCTGTTTACCATGAGTGGCAGACTGACTCACTTGCGAGTGCTGCTTTAAATGTGGCAGTCGAAGGTGCAACGGCATCTGACATTACTATTTCTCCTACGACTCGTGTGGGAAATCGTTGCCAGATTTCACAGAAGACAATCAAGATTTCTAACACCTTGCAAGCTGTAGATAAAGCTGGTCGTAAGTCTGAAAAGGCTTATAACTTGGCTAAATCATCTGCTGAAATCAAGCGTGATATGGAATTGACATTGCTCAGTAACCAAGTTGCTACCAATGGTAACTCATCTACTGCTCGTGCTTTGGGTGGTTTGCAAGCATGGTTGGCTACTAGCTACTCTGGTGGTACTTCTGGCGTTGCTGGCGCATCTGGCACTACTGCTCGTACTAATGGTACTAACCGCACTTTCACAGAAGCAATCTTGCAATCTGTTGTTAAGAGCGTTTATACCGCAGGTGGCAATCCTAAAATCTTGATGGTTACACCTGCTCACAAGCAAGTAGTCTCAGGCTTTGCTGGTATTGCTGCACAGCGTTACATGGCCCCAACAAATGCGCCTACGACTATCATCGGGGCGGCAGATGTTTATTTGTCAGATTTCGGTACTCTGAGCGTGGTTCCCTCGAGGTTCATGAACAGCACTAACTCTGCTGACGATGTTGCGTTCTTGCTTGACCCTGACATGGCTGCTGTAGCTTATCTGCGTCCCTTTACAACCAATGAGTTGGCTGTTACTGGTGACAACGAATCTACACAACTGTTGGCTGAGTTCACATTGGAAGTTCGTAACGAAGCTGCACACGGCATTATTGCTGACTTGACCTAATAGTTAGGTGACTCTCAAAATGCCTCAGACTAATCCTCTGGGGCATTTCTTTTTCTAGCAAAACTGATAGAATTAGTGTATGCAAAACCCTGTTAAATTTAGAGATTCTGTAGTCCATTCTGATGGCAATGGCGGGATTGTCATTGAAACTCGTCAGGATGTAACTGGCATCATTGAGCAGAACAAAAAGGAATATAACTCCTTTGATGAACGTGCTAAATGGTCAGATGAGTTGTTTGGCAATAAGATAGCCTCAATTCCAATGACTGTGATTGATGAACTAAATAAGCAAGGAATTATGCGTGGCTTTGCTGTGCTTGATGACAAGCGTTTTAAAGCATGGCTAAACGAACGCAATAACAGAGTTTTTAGAACTCGGACAGGAGTTGTATGAGTTTTGCTACCTACTCTGATTTACAGACTTCAATAGCCAATTATTTGGCTCGGTCTGACCTGACTAGCGTTATCCCAGACTTCATTACTTTGGCTGAGAATCGTTTGCGTAGAGAACTGCGTATTCGTCAAATGTTAAAGTCTGTAACGACTGCAACTGTTAAGGATGACTCAACTGTTGAGTTGCCTAGTGACTTCTTACAAGTGCGTGATTTTGTGGTGATGACAAACCCAATAACTCCACTAAGTTACTCCAGCCCTTCAGCTTTGTCTAATGACCCCAAAGCATTGTGGGTAGGTGTTCCTAGGTCTTACACAATCTTGGCAAGCGAGTTTCAGTTATCTCCTATTCCTGATGCAGTCTATACAGTAAAAATGTTGTACTTTGCTGCGCCAGCATATTTGTCTGCAAGTAATACAACAAACGTATTTTTAACTTCTGCACCTGATGGTTTGTTATATGGCGCATTAGTTGAAGCAGAGCCGTATCTAATGAACGATGCTCGAATCAATACATGGGGTTCTATGTACGACAGAGCAATCTCCTCACTCATCAAGTCTGACGAAGAAGGTCAGTATTCTGGTGTTCCGTTAGCAATGAAATTAACTGCAAGGTGAAAATATGGCTGAAATGTCCAACTACTTAGAAAATGCTCTTATCAATGTTACGTTGAGAGCAACTAGCTACACAGCGCCAACGACTGTGTATTTGGCACTTTATACAACTGACCCAACAGATGCTGATACTGGAACTGAGTGTTCTGGTACTAGCTATGCTCGTCAGTCTGTAACTTTTGGTGCGCCTTCTAATGGTGTTTCAACAAACTCTGCTGTGATAGATTTTCCTCAAGCTGGCGGTGCGTGGGGAACAATCACACACATTGGGATTCGTGATGCTTTGACAGTAGGTAACCTGCTGTACCACACACCACTAGACACTTCTAAGACCATTGCAACTGGCGATGTGTTCCGTGTTGCTTCTGGTTCATTGAGCGTTACTCTAGCGTGAGATGGCTGACTTACTGCCTCCGTGGACAATTGACTCGCTAGACAGTTTAAAGTCTAGCATTGATGACTTAACACTCACACTCGATAGTTCACTCTACACAACTTCTGTAACCCTGTGGGATGCCTATGGGTCTGTAACTGCGTCTGCAAGCGTTACAGCAGATGGCACGAGGATTCAGAGTGGTAGTGGGGCGGTAGATGGTACAGCGACTTTTGTGGCAGATGGCACAAGAATACAAAGCGCAAGTGCAAGCGTTACTTGTTCTGCTAGTTGTGTAGCTGATGCGACTAGAATTCAGTTTGTTTCTGGTTCTATTGATGCAAATGCTACTGTAACTGCTGACGCAATAAGAATTCAGTTAGCTAGTGGAAGTATTACTGCTAACGCTGATGTGGTGGCTGATGCTATTCGCATACAGACTGCAAGTGGTTCTATCACAGCAAATGCGGATGTAACTGCCCTTGGTGGAATCGTAGCAAATGCAGTAGCCTCAATAACTTCCAATGCGACTGTAGTTGCTGATGCTATCAGGGTACAACTAGCAAGTGGTGCAATTGATGGAAATGCAACAGTAACTGCTAATGGTGGTTTAGTTGTTGGCGCAGTTGCCAACATAGAAGCAAATGCTGATGTTATTGCTAGTGCATCTGCAATTTATGCAGGGGTAGCCTCGGTATCAGGTCTAGCTACAATTACGGCTTATGGTGTTATCTTGGGCGATAACTGGACTCCAGTACCACAAGACAATAACACTTGGACACCAGTTTCTACCGATAGCAATACTTGGACTACAGTTCCAAGTGATTCAAACACATGGACTCCAGTATCAGCTAACGATAATACATGGACAATTCAGACGCAAGGAAGTAATACATGGCTACGACAAAACTAACTTTTGGTGAGTGGATGCCTGACCAACCTAGCGTGTCAGGTGCTTTGACTGATGCTAAGAACGTGGTTTCTCAAGCTATTGGTTATGGCCCATTTCCTACTCCTGTAACCTTCTCCACAAGTAATGCTGCTGAAAACTTAACTTCTTTGTATGCTGCCAAAAAGCCTAATGGTGATACTGAACTATTTGCTGCTGGCGCATCTAAGATTTATACAGTTACTGGAGTAGGTGCTATTACTCAAGTTAAAACAGGAATGACAACTGGTGCTAACGACAGAGTTCGTTTTACTCAGTTTGGTAAGACTGTAATCACTACAAATAATGCTGATAAGTTACAAGCATGGACATTAGGAACTTCTACATCATTTGCTGATTTGTCAGCTACTGCGCCCATTGCTAAGTTCATTACTGTGGTGCGTGACTTTGTTGTTTGTGCAAATACGCTAGAAACTACACAACAACAGTATCGTGTTCGTTGGTCAGCATTAAATAACGAAACAGATTGGACTGAGGATGTAACCACTCAATCAGACTATCAAGATATTCCTGATGGTGGACAGATTGTAGGAATCCGTGGTGGTGAGTTTGGTCTTGTCTTTTTAGAGCGAGCCATTCACCGAATGACCTATGTAGGTACTCCGTTTATATTCCAGTTTGACAATATCTCTCGTAACAAGGGATGTATGGTTTCTGGTTCAATTGCTCAGTACCAAGGCATTACATTCTTCTTGTCAGACGATGGTTTCTATATGTGTGATGGACAAAACGTCACGACAATTGGTGCAGAAAAAGTAGATAGATTCTTTTTACAAGACGCTTCAGAATCTGATTACGGAACTATGTCTGCTGCGGTTGACCCAATTCGTAAACTTGTAATCTGGAATTACAAATCTGTTAATGGAACTCGCAATCTGTTAATTTATAACTTTAAGACTCAAAAATGGACTTATGGTGATGCGGGTACTGATTTCTTGTCTGAAGCCTCTACAGCAACTGTAACGCTTGAGCAATTGGACAGTCTTTCTGCTTCTATTGATGCCTTAACCACAAGTTTAGATTCGCCTTTATATATTGGTGGTAAGTATTTCTTAGGCGGTACTTTAGCTACTAGAGTGATGAGTTTTACAGGTGTTAACCAAACAGCCGTAATTTCTACTGGCGACTTAGACATTGGTGCTAACTCAGTAGTAACCCTAGCTAGACCTATTGTTGACAATGGCTCTGCGACTGTGGCGATTGCCTCTCGTACCCTTTTAAACCAAGGCGTAAGTTTTAATACTGCGGTGGCGGCTAGTACAGAAAATAGGGTATCGCTTAGAAGCGCAGGTAGGTATCACAGACTAAAAGTGACCCCTACAGGTGCTAACTGGAATAACGCTATCTCTGTGGATGTGGATGTAACTCCACAAGGGGTTCGCTGATGTTTAGAAGCCTACCTGCTTTTGGTGGTGACCAGAGGGTTGTGGCTGAAGTCGTCCGTAATATCATGGACGGAAAGACCAATAACACAGGCTCAATTACTTTAGCTGTTGGTGCGGCAGTTACTACCACTTTGACAGACAGGAGGATAGGCCCAGACAGCGTGATTGTTTTTGTCCCTGCTTCTGCTGCGGCTAATGCGGATGCCACAAGAGTATACGCAAGCGCACAAGGACAGGGAACAGCAACAGTAAACCATGCGGCCAATGTTACTGCCAATAAGACGTATAGATATGCAATTATTGGTTGATTTTAATAATTTATGTATAATGTATTCCGTGGATGACCCATCTCGGAATCCGAAACTCTAGGAGTAAAGATGGCTACTACCACTACGTCACAAATTGACCCAACAATCCAACCATATTTAGGTTATGGATTGCAACAGGCTCAACGTCTGTATCAAAGCGGTGGCCCACAGTATTATGGTGGCCCAACCTTTGTTAGCCCTACAACTACCACTCAAACAGGATTACAGGCTTTAGAGGCTCGTGCTTCTTTGGGTAACCCACTACTACAGTCTGCACAGAATCAGTTGCAGAACACAGTTTCTGGTGGCTTCTTGGGTGGTAATCCATTCTTTCAAGGTGCGTTTCAACCTGCTGCACAAGCGGCAGAGACTCAGTTTAAAACAACTTTAGGTGATATTGCATCTAAGTCTAGCCTAGCAGGGCGTTATGGCTCTGGTGCTATGGGTTCTTTGCAAGATAGAGCTACTGGTCAGTTTGGTCAGAATTTAGCTAATACGGCTGGACAGTTGGCTTATCAGAACTATGCTGATGAAAGAGCAAGACAGCAAGCGGCTACGATGGCTGCGCCTCAAATGGCTTCTGCTGATTACCAAGACATTCAAAATATGTTGCAAGCTGGTCAAATCCGTGAAGGTTACCAAGGTCAGCAAATGCAAGGTGACATTGCTAAGTTTAACTTCTTGCAAAACCAACCACAACAGAACTTACAGAACTATCTATCGTTGGTATATGGCAATCCATTAGGCCGAGTAGCTTCTTCTACAACTAGCGGTGCTGCTGATACATCTACATTGCAAAATGCTTTAGGTTTGGCTGCTGTTGGCGGTGGACTGTATAAGAATTTAGGTGGCTCTACAGGTATTAGCAACTTGTGGAATAGTGGTGCTAACTGGCTAACAGGTGGTTCTAATATGGGGACTATTGATGCTAGTTATCCTGCCCTTGGCTCTAACTGGTGGGATTAAAACATGGCTGGACTATTAGACATTTTTGGTACTAGCGGTGCAGACACAATGGGTCTGCTTGGTATGTCACCTGCTGACATTCAAAGCAATCGTGATGATGCACAAGCACAAGCACTCTACGCACTAGCTGGCAGATTATTTGCAGGTGGTAACACAGGACAGTCTATTGCTGAAGGTTTGCAAGCTGGTCAGAAAGCCTACAAAGGCGGTATGCAGAATGTTTTGCAAGAACAACTACAGAATGTTCAATTGCAAGACATGATTCGTAAGCGTAAGTTAGAGCAACAAGCATTGGCTGAACAACAACGTATTCAAGGTGTTATCCAAGGTGCTGTAACCAAACCTCAAGAGATGTATGGTGAGGACATGATGGGTCAGCAAGTTGGTCAAGGAATGACTGCTGGTGGCTTTGATTTGCAACGAGCGATTCCTCAATTGATGTCTTCACCAGAAGGACGCAAAGCCTTGAATGAGTTGATTGCTTCTCAGAAAGCAATGACAGGTGAAACATTGAAACTTGGTAAAAATGAACAACTTGTCAGGATAAACCCAATAACTCAAGCGTTTGAAGTTGTTGCTGGTGGTCAGAAACCTGCACAAATTGCAGAAAACCCATTTGATATTTTTTCTAATGACCCCAATGTTCCTCCTGCTTTGAGGGCAACTGCACAAAGATATAGCAAGAGCTATGCAACTGGTGCTATTGACGATGAAACTGCTGACAAGCGTTTTGCAGAATTGTCAAATAGGATTCAATCGTCTGAGCAATTTAAATTAGCACAAGCGCAAACCAAAGCAATATCAGAAGGAAGTCAAGCAACAAGCAGAATGTTGGCTGAATTTAATATTGGTCAGAAACAAGAAAAAGCACAAGAAAAAGCTGATACCAAAACTCAGGCTAAACAGCAACTGTCTGACATTGTTGGTCAACTAAAAACAAGTTATGACACACTTCTTGAAGGTGGTGGCATTACAAGTACGGGTGCTGGTGGTCGTGAAAATCTTGGTGCAAAGATGGGTACTTCACCAGTTGGTCAATTTATGGGTAGTGCGCTTGGAACTAAAAACCAAGAACAACGTCAAGTAATTGAACAAACTAGACCTTTGTTATTGAACTTAATTAAAGAAGCAACTGGAATGTCTGCGTCACAAATGAATTCAAATGCTGAAATGCAAATGTATTTAAAGGCTGCTACAGACCCCAAACTTAGCTATGAGGCTAACGTAACTGCTTTGCAAAACTTAGACAAAACATTTGGCCTTGGTCTTTTGAAGGATATTACTCCTCCTAAAAAGAAGCAACAAGCAACATCTAGTGGGTGGTAAACATGGCTGATATTACAGTAACCTTTAATGATGGTACTTCTCATGTTTATAGAAATGCCCCAGAAAGTCTTACTAAAGACGATGTAATTTCTCGCATTGCTAAAGACTTTTCTGGTAAGCAGATTACTTCTCTTGATAGAGTTGCTGGTGGACAAAAGTTATCTGGTGAAGAAGTTTTAACAGGTGCTGTTACAAACTTTCCTAGTTCTGTTGGCTCAATGCTTGGCGATATATACCAAGCTGTTACAAGTCCTATTCAAACAACTAAGGCTGTTTTAGACCTTGGTGCTGGCATATTGCAAAACGCATTACCAGAGCGACTTGTGCAAGCAGTAGGTGAAGACAAAGCAAGCCGTGACTTAGCTTCTAAAGTTGGTCAGCACTATGTAGAGCGTTATGGTAGCGTAGAAGGTGCTAAACGAGCATTGGCTACTGACCCTGCTGGAGTTATGGCAGACCTATCTACTGTTCTTACAGGCGGTGCTATGTTGCCTACAAGGGCTGCACCTGCATTGGCTACTGCTGCTCGTGCTGTTGACCCATTGATGTTAGCGGCTCGTGCTACTGGTAAAGCCGTAGATATTACTGGCTCTGTTGCAAAACCATTATTGGGTATGCAAACAGGCGCAGGTACAGAAGCTATTGGTCAAGCATATAAAGCTGGAAAAGTAGGCGGTGAAACTTCTGAAATGTTTAAAGCAAATATGCGTGGAGAAGTTCCACAAATTGAAGTTTTAGATGCGGCTAAACAAAACTTGTCAGCTATGGCTGAACAACGTCAGACTGCTTATCGTACAGAAATGGCAAATATTAGCAAAGATAAATCTGTTTTATCTTTTGATGGAATTGATAAAGCCATTGACAATGCTATGAACAAAGTTACTTATAAAGGTCAAATTGTTAATGAAGAAGCATTTGACAAAGTAGTTAAAGCAAAAGCAGAAATTGATGCTTGGAAGCAACTAGACCCTGCTGAGTTTCACACTCCAGAAGGTCTTGATAAGTTAAAACAAAAAGTTGGCTCTGTTCTTGAGAAAATTCCTTTTGAGCAAAAAACATCATTGACTGCTGTTAATGAGGTTTATAACGGCATTAAAAACGAGATTAAAAAACAAGCACCTACATACGCAAAAACAATGCAAGCGTATTCTGAGGCTACAGATTTAATTCGTGAAATTGAAAGAACATTGTCGCAAGGTAAAAATGCTTCTGTAGATACGCAAATGCGTAAATTACAGTCAATTATGCGTAACAATGTAAATACAAACTTTGGTCAGCGTTTAAGTTTGGCTCAACAATTAGAACAAGCTGGTGGTAAACAAATGCTTCCAGCTTTGGCTGGTCAAGCATTAAATACATATACGCCTCGTGGACTACAAGGTGCATCGTCAATTCCTACTTCTTTAATGGCTGGTAGTTTATTTGGTAATGTTGCTGTTCCGTTATCATTGGCTACTTCATCTCCTCGTTTGATGGGTGAAGCGGCTTATGGCGCAGGTCGTGTCGCTAAAGGCTTGCTTGACGTACAGAACAGGATGCCAAACATAGACTATCCAACAATGTTTAACTTGCTTTATCAAGCTGAACAACCTAGAAAAATTGACCTAACTGGAATGGCTAACCCCGACTAAGGACTGATATGCCCAAGACAAAGATTAGTGAGTGGAGTTCGACTCCCGCAAATAATACAGACATTGACAGTATCAATATCGCAGAGGGTTGTGCGCCTTCTGGAATTAACGATGCTATCCGTGAGTTAATGTCACAAGTTAAAGACTTGTACGCTGGAACTAGCGGAGACATAATTGCCGTGGCTGCTGGCGGCACTGGTGTTGGAACAAGCACTGGCTCTGGCAATAACGTATTGTCAACATCGCCAACACTTGTTACTCCTGTCCTTGGAACACCTACTAGCGCAACTTTAACAAACGCTACAGGACTTCCAATTGCCACAGGCGTATCTGGCCTAGGTACTGGTGTTGCCACTGCTTTGGCTGTGAATGTGGGTTCTGCTGGCGCACCTTTAGTCAATGGTGGTGTTCTAGGAACTCCATCTAGCGGTACTGCTACAAACCTTACAGGCTTGCCAATTTCAACTGGTGTGTCAGGTTTGGGTACTGGTGTAGCTACATTTTTAGCCACTCCATCAAGTGCTAACTTAGCGGCTGCATTGACTGATGAAACTGGTAGCGGTGCTAATGTCTTTGCAACTAGCCCAACATTAGTTACGCCTATTCTTGGCACACCAACAAGTGCAACATTAACCAATGCTACAGGCTTGCCACTAAGCACAGGCGTAACTGGAACTCTGCCAGTAGCAAATGGTGGTACTGGACTAACAACAACTCCTGCTAATGGTGCTTTGGATATTGGTAATGGAACAGGCTTTACTCGTACAACATTGACAGCGGGTTCTAACGTAACAATTACAAATGCAAGTGGTGCTATCACGATTGCGGCTTCTGGTGGTGGAACACCTGCTGGCTCAAACACACAAGTCCAGTTTAACAACTCAGGTGCGTTTGGTGCTTCTGCTAACTTAACATACGATGGTACAACATTAACAAGTACAACCGCAACTGCATCAGGTATTGCTTTAAATAGCACTACAGATGGTCGAGCAAACATCGTATTTAAAAGTGGTGGAACTCAATATGGCATTGTCGGACTATCAGGCGCAGTTTTGGGAACTAGCGCAACAGATATGGCTCTGTTTGCAGAAACTGGTGGTGCAATCAAGTTTTTTACCAATGGTACATCCTCAAACGCATCGACTATTAATCGGTATGGTTTAGGCATTGGTGCGGCAGTTCCATCATCTGGTATTGGCATCACATTCCCCGCAAGTCAGTCAGATTCATCAAACGCTAATACGCTAGATGACTATGAAGAAGGCGATTGGACACCAAGCGCAGAATTTAGCGGTGGTAATGGAACACGAACAAATGTGGACTGCCGAGGTAAATACACAAAGATTGGCAATCTAGTAACTGTCAATTTTTATACGCAAGTAACAAAAGGAAATGGTAGCGGTAACTTATCTTTTAGCGGTTTGCCATTTAGTTCTGCTAGTTTTGCTTTTGGCACTCCTATGTCAACTTGGAATATGACAGGTGTAAATAATGCTTTGGCATATGTTTCTGGAGGTACAAGTTTTACTTGTTACTTTAGTGGTTCTGGCTCATCAACATTGGCCTACATTACTAGTGCAGAAATGCAAACCACAAATGCTGTCGTTACTGGCAGTTTCTCATACAGAGTTTAATTAACTTGGTTGGATTACCAAGTGGGATACTTAACTAAAGGAAATCAAAATGTCTTTAACTAAAGAAACTGTAGTAGACCAAATCACAGTAACTGAGAATGGAATTATTCTTTATCGTGAGGCAACTCGCATTATGGAGAATGGCGTTCAATTGAGTCAAACTTACCATCGTTCAAGCCTAACACCCGCACAAGACTTAACAGGAGTTCCCGCTAATGTTGTTGCAATTTGCAATGCGGCTTGGACTGCTGAAGTAGTTGCGGCATATCAAGCGGCACAGGCTGCTGCTGAAGCTGCTCGAAATGCCTAATCATGGAAGACCAAGTAACCCATAGTCAAATCTACGAGAGACTGCTTGCAGTTGAAACTAAGGTAGATAGCATAGACAAGAACACTAAAGGGCTTGTAGAGGCTTTTGATGCCTTGCAGGGTGCTTTTAAAGTCTTGGGATGGATTGCTTCTGCTGCCAAGCCTATTCTGTGGGTGGCGGGTCTAATCATGACGGCTGGTGCTGTTTGGCAGACTTGGATTAAAAAATGATGGATTGGCTAGAAGCTATTGTGGCTCTAGCCTTTCTTTTTTGTTTTGTCATGTTCTGTAGTCATGTCATTATTTGGGCTATGCCGTGAGATGGCTAGTAGCACTTGTTCTAACTCTTGCACTTCAATCTACAGGAAAAGACCTATGTAGTGTGCGTGAGTTTTACTCAATAGCATACAAAATTCACAATCCTTCAGAACGGCATCAACAAATGTCTTTTTGGCTTAATAAACATCAAAACTTATGTTCAAGCAAAGACATGGTGGTTATTTGGAATAATTTATCAGAATGGGGTGGTAGTGCAGATAGCGCAGAATTAAGACACTTGGTAGTTAGTGCCTACAAAAATGCACTTGAGCGTGAGAAGAAATGATAATCCCAAGCAAGTGGTATCCGATGGTTCAACCAAGATACGATTTTCAGACTGTTGTTTTTGATAAGGCTGCTGAAAAAGTAGATGAAGACTACAGACTAGCAATGAAGGCTCACAAGATTGAGTTAGTAATAGCAGAATTAGAAGTGGAACTGTATAACAAGAAGGCTCGGGTCAACCAGTTAGAGTTGGCAATGTTTAAAACTCGCAGATTAGACTTGTACGCATAAGGATAAAAATGGAACATAACCAAGATGTCGTGGGTAAATTAACCTATTCTGTAACCTTGATGGTTGCTTCAACTCTTTGTTTATCAGTGCTTGGCATGGTTGCGGCTTTCCTACTTGGCTTATGGGCTAAGGAAGTTGATAATGGAGAAATCTTTGCTATGTTGCACCCTGCGTTTCAAACCATCATTGGAGGCTTTATTGGCCTCTTGGCGGGTGTAAAACTTTCTCATGGTGATAGTCACCATAAATGCAAACATTGTGAGGACTAATCATGCTTGATATTCTTAGTGGCGGTTTGTTAGGTTCTATCTTTGGCGGCATCTTTAGGATGGCTCCAGAGGTGCTCAAATGGCTTGATAAAAAGGATGAAAGGCAACACGAGCTTGCACTTTTTTCTCGCCAATGCGAATTAGAGCAAATGCGTGGCCAAATGAAACTAGCTGAAATTGGCGCACAAAGAGAAGCTGCTATTGACGTAGGTGTGATGGATGCTTTCAACAACGCCATTACACAGCAAGCAGAGATGGTTAAAGCCGCAGGTGGATGGGTAGCCTCACTTTCTGCTTCTGTACGTCCTGTGGTCACTTATTGGGTACTATTCGTATGGTCATTTATCCATGTTTGGTTTGCATGGAACGCTTGGTTAGCAGGTGCGCCAGCTACTGAAGTCTTCAAAACAATGATGACTCCAGACTTTTCTGCTTTGCTATCAGGAACAATTAACTATTGGTTTCTTGATAGAACTCTGTCTAAGCGTGGTTTATGAACTTAGAACTGGCAGCAGAACTATGCAAAAGGTTTGAGGGCTTTCGTTCTAAGCCCTACCTTTGCCCAGCTAACGTGGCTACGATTGGCTACGGCTCTACCTACTATGCTGATGGGCGAAAAGTAACCCTGCAAGATAGCCCCATAGGTGAGGCTGTAGCTAGTGCCTTACTCATGCACGAGTTAGAGCATACCTACCTACAAGGAGTTGTCAGAAACTGCCCCATACTTCTGACAGACGAACGTAAGTGCAACGCTATTGTGGACTTCTGCTACAACTTGGGTACTGGCAGACTCCAAACATCTACTCTCAAGCGAAAAATCAATGCCCAAGATTGGGAAGGGGCAAAAGAGCAACTCATGTTATGGAACAAGGGTGGTGGTAAAGTTCTAGCAGGTCTGACAAAGCGCAGAGTTGCAGAATGTGCCTTGTTAAATTAAACTGTAACAATTCTTGTATAAGGTGTTGAAATGCCTAACATTCCTACGCCAGAACAAGCAGAACTGTTTGCACAAAGTGTCAGAAAGTGGCAGCAGGTGCTTAGTCTGGGTGATTGGAGAATTGAGAAAGGCATGAAGCCAGCTAAAGCGGCTATGGCTTCTGTTGAGTTTACACCTGCTGCAAGACTTGCTGTTTATCGTCTGGGAGACTTTGGTGCTGAAAAGATTACACCAGATTCACTAGATAGAACTGCTTTACATGAGTTGCTTCACATTTTTCTGCATGACTTGATGTGTGTGGCTACAGACCCTAAGTCTTCTGATGAGGAAATAGAGATGCAAGAGCATAGAGTTATCAACTTGCTAGAAAACTTACTCTCTAAGGATTCCAATGGGTTCACATAACGAAACGTGTACGGATATGGAATTCATCCAACTATGGGAGAAACTTCAATCTGCTACAGAAATAGCCAAACATCTTGGAATTCCCAATAGAGCAGTTCATTTGCGTAGAAGGTGGATTGAGGAAAACCACAAGATTACCCTTATAGCAAAAGACCATCGTGGTGCTAACTATGCTGCCACTAGACCAAAATCCTTCTCTCCTTTAAGACAAATAAAACTTGGGATGTTGGACTCATGTGTGATTGTGTTCTCAGATGCCCATTTCATCCCAAGTCAGCGCACAACGGCATTTAAAGGGCTTCTATGGGCTATCCAAGAGTTCAAACCCAAAGCGGTGATATGTAACGGGGATGCTTTCGATGGTGCGTCTATATCAAGGCATGACGTAACTGACCAACCACAAACTTCTGTTATCCAAGAGTTAAAAGCTACGCAAGCTGCGTTGGGTGAGATAGAGGAAATAGCTAAAGCGGCAAGACACAATGTAAAGCTCTTGTTTACATGGGGAAACCATGACATTAGATTTGGCAATCGTTTAGCTCAACACGCACCACAATTTAAAGAAGTACAGGGCTTTAAACTAACAGACCATATCCCAGATTGGGACTTTTGTTGGGCAGTATGGCCTACAGATAACGTCATTGTTAAGCACCGATATAAAGGCGGTATCCATGCCACTCACAACAATACTGTGAACGCTGGTGTGTCAATAGTTACTGGACACTTGCATAGCTTAAAGGTCACTCCGTTCTCTGACTACAATGGATGTAGATACGGAGTAGACACAGGGACTCTGGCTGAGACTGATGGGCCACAATTTACTTATGCTGAGATAAATCCTAGCAATCATAGGTCAGGATTTGCGGTGCTGAACTTCTTTAACGGACAACTACTGACACCTGAGTTAGTCCAAAAATTTGATGAAGACCAGATTCAATTTCGTGGAGAAGTCATTGATGTAGGTGCATTTTGAGTGCATGGCTCATCATTGTTACAGGTGCTATCTATGCCTACATAGCAGGTGAG
>Ga0209191_1000852_pt1 | contig 21671 bp, 54 predicted proteins | sample S_130626_EF_Meta_FD_187320 | JGI IMG/M metagenome (GOLD analysis project Ga0209191, IMG submission 187320) | Freshwater microbial communities from Lake Simoncouche, Canada to study carbon cycling - S_130626_EF_MetaG (SPAdes) (version 2) | ecosystem: Environmental > Aquatic > Freshwater > Lake ...
TTTCAGTTCTTTTGAGTGAGTTTAATAGCATCAACAATAGAAGTAGTTAGATACTTACAAACACCATCTTTATCAACAAGAGCATAAACAAGTTGTTGAGTTTGAATGTCGTAAGTGAAACGAGTTGTCATTTAGAGTGTTTTAAGTGAGTGAGTGAGAGAGAGATTAGTTATCTTTATCGGGAAATATAGCTTCTACCACACCATCTACAAATCCAATCAAACAAGATTCAATCATCAATGAACAGAACACTTTATCTTTCAAAAGTTCTTGAATAAATTGGTTCTTTGAGTTTGATTGAAAGTTTGCTTCTTGAATGATTTTTTGAAACTCACTCATTTGCCTTTGTTTGTCTGTCCCCTTATCATAGCACCTTTGGGGGTGGTTGTCAAGGGGTCTACGGTTCTTCTACCTATCAGCATCCCTTATGTATGCTAACCGTTCAGAGTGATTGAATGACCCACTTCTGAATGAGAATCATATCACCAAAAGAGAGATTAGTTTTACCAGTGTAAATATCTCTCCAATACTGTTCTCCTTGCGGAGTTTGAGCAAAATCAAATGCTACAACAAGATAAGAAATACGTCCTTTTAGAACTTCTTTGGACCAACGAACGCTAAATGAATCAGGAACTGGAATCTCGGCAGGAAAGACTTTGACTACATCATACTGGGGTTCAGTATATTTAACATAATAACTTCCATCCTGATTATAATAATCACCACCAACAATATAAAAACCTGCCTCATCTTTATATTCGTAATACTCAAAATCACCACTGCGAAGTTGAACTAATTGACCCATAATACAAGTTGAAAGATCAATTTGATCAAGAAGTTTACTCATTGAGTTCAAACACGGGAAAGAGCATCTTTCTTTTGCTTGGGATTATGATTTTGCTTTACCCAAGAAGATTTGTAATTAGAATGAAACTGCGAAGGAAGTTTGTGCTTACCTTGAACTTCATTCACCAGAGCAAACACATTTAGAAGAAATGCTTTTTCTAGTTTTTGTGCAGTTGTCATCAGGTGCTTTTCTTTGCTTGTGTCCCTTTATCATAGCACGGATTGGGGTCTGTGCTCATTTACTGTGCCAGTGCTACAAGTGGCACATCTCAACACTGGTCTCAATGAGATGCTACTAGATTGAAATAAAGTTCTTCATCCAAATGACTGTAACTGAATCATCACCATCTTCGTGTGTCATCAATTCTTCCCATTCCATAAGAATTGCTTTCGCATTTTCTGCTTGATCGTTGTTAATGAGATGAAGAACTTGGTCATTCATATAATCAACCGAAACTTCAATTTGAGAATTGCGTTGCTTGTCAGAGTTCATAAAGTTGTTTGTAATGTGTTTTGAATGAGTAAGAATTATGATTTACTTTTGATTTTGTTCCAGATAGATAATCACCCATTTTTGAAGTTGAATGATGTCTTTCTTACGAAGTGGTTCATTGCCATCATGAATGTCATTCCAATAAGTATATCCTTGTTCTGTATAAGCCCATTCAAAGGCATCATCAAGGTAATTAGTATCACCATCATCAAGGATTTTTTTGACAACATCAATCGCAAAGTTACGAGGAAGTTTGTTATTTGTTTCTTCTTGCTTCAATCTTTTAACTTCTGCTTGAAGTTCTTGAATTTGATTTTCCAGTTGCTGGTACTTTTCAGAATAAGACATTTGTTTGTTTGTTGGTTTGTATGAATGTGAGAGAATTAGACGGCACACAAGGCACGGTTTACATTATCGTAAAAAGTATCAATTCCAATGTTACAATCAAGGCACTCACCATAACTATACCGAATGTTGTCTTGCTCGGACATACCAACTACATCATAAGCAAAACGATAGAGAGCAACGGTGTAATTGAAAGTTGTCATCGGTTTTTGTTGTTTGTTAGTTGTGTGTAAGACTAGGAATAAACGCCGGGAATAAAGACAGTATAATGAATGGACTTGATACACCAACCAGTTTCGTCACTAATTTTATCTACCAGATGCTCTTCATCATCAACCTCCCAGATTTGGGAGATAGTTTCATCAATAGTTTGTTGCTGTTGTTGAACTAAATGGTCAATATCACCAAGAAAACCATCACAAGCATTGTCGTGATCGTTGTAACAATCCCCACCACAATACGGGCAAGAGTTGTCAAAGTCAAACTCAATTTGAGTAACTTGAAACTTCATCGTTTTGTCTTGATTACTCCGTAATCATAGCACGGATTGGAGGGGTTTGGGGATATAGTGTGCCAGTGCTACAACTGGCACACCGTATCATTGGACTCGTGCGAGACAGATTATACTAACCTTACTCTTTTTAAGGTAGATATTCCTCTTGCTCTTTGATATTTTGTAAGTGGTCCAGATGTTGTTATATGACCAGTTTCAAGACACATCCATCTTTGAGAATTAGTTGTTTTCACTATTTCTTTTCTTTTTTCTTTGGTTATAGAAGCAAGACCTATTCCATTTTTGTAGTTTTTTCTGCCAATTTCTATTCTTTGTTCTAAAGATAATCCACAAACACCAATACCAAGTTCTTTTGTTTTTTGCCCCCCCTTTTTGCTATTTTCTCTTATTTGTTCTGTTGTTAACGAGTGAATACCAACACCCAATTCATAAGATTTTTTTCCTCCAAGTATTCCTTGTTCTTTCAACTGTTTTTTAGTTAATCCAAATATAGCAGTATTTTGTTTTTTATTTGTTTTGGCTGATTTTTTCCCAGATTTCCTGTTAATTTCTAATGACATCAAACCACCAACATTTTCGTTCAAGCACCATTTATCGGTATTGTAAAATTGTTTGATTACTCTTTTTTCAACTCCAAGTGCTTCTAACCAACCTTTATCAGTATAATCAAAGAGTTGAAGTATTTGTTTCTTTGGTGTATAAAGTTCCCAGCACCATTTATTTGTATATGGAGAACCCCAATATTCTTCGTTATATTTCTTTTCCTTTTTTACTCCATAATAGTAATATGGAACTTCTTCAAAGGTAATTTTATATAAGTAAATTCTTGGACTTTGTGAAGTCATTTTTATTCTATTGGTACGGCAATACTATTTATAATAGAAAAGGTGCCCAAAAAGAGCACCCAATCTTATCTGTAGAGTATTGCCGTACCAACAGACATTTATATTTAGTTAAACTCCACAAAGTTGTTTAGCAACTGAACCACTTGTTTGTCTATGTAAAGAAACTCCCGCTCCCACATTAGAACCAGAGATTGCCCCAGAACCATTAGGACTATTAAATTTACGCGATTTTCCAAATCGCATCGTAGAAAGTTTATCACTCACTGCTTTCTTATCTTCGTGAACTCGGTTCTCTTCTTTCTTCATTTCAAACAAACGCAGTGCTACTTTATCGGCAAATGCTTTGCGGAAATTAAGTTTGAAGCTACGAGATACACTCTTACCAGTCAGAGCAGCCATAATCTTCTCTGCCGAATGTGCAAGTTCTGCTTCTTTCTCCATCACCTGAACCAGGTAATCATAATAGAGACGCACTTGAATTTGTTGTGCATCACTACCAATGATTTGAAGTGATTTTTCATCACCATTCTTCATATATGCTTTTGCATCATAGAAAGTTGCAATCGCATTGAGAAGAGTGATAAGTGCATAATTTACACGTTTGTATTTGATAAAGGACTCATCAAATACTTGAGTTTCAGTTGCTTCGGTGATAGTAACACCATACTGCTTGCAAAGTTTATCAATCATCTTTGCAGCAGCATCTGCCTCACCATCAAAAGAAGTTCCATTCTGAAGTTTCAGAATAGACTGAATCTTTGCGATGACTTGAGTGCGGTCCATTTGGTTCTCAACCTTTGATACTTACAGTATAGCACCCCAGAGGGGTCTGTGCTCATTCTATGTGCCACCCCTACAAGTGGCACACCGACTATAATTTGATTGCCGATTCCATATTAACTTCTCTCAGTTCCATTTTTGCGTAATCATAACCATCATTCACAATCAAATGCTCACGGTAAGCATCAGCAGAAGACCAACAATCAAACAGTTTGAGAGAATAAAATTGTTCTCCCTCATAATTGATACCACCAATCACAGCATAGACTTCCATAATGATTCAGGCAGAAAATGGTTCAGCAAAATGATCTTCCACAAATTGAGGAAGTATATTGAAATCTACAACTTCAAAAGGAATTGAATCATTGTTCAAATAAGTTTGAACTTCAAGATTCATTTCAATTCGGTTGAGCATCAGCTTGGATAATGTCTTTCCTTGAAAGGTGATAGTTTTAAGAAACCACTCTTTGGATACATTACCAGTCAAAGTCTTGGTGGGATAAAAATCAACCACCGAAGTATTGTCTTGCGATTGGAGTTTCATAATTCAGAATTGATTGTCAAACACATAACCAGCATCACTCATTACAACATCCATATTATCAAATGATGCTTCCCAATCAACTTCCACAAAACTAGGAACTTCCACAGAATAACATTTACTTACATAACTCTCCGCATAATCTGCTTTGGAATCATATTGACCCCGATAAGAGTCTTGAAAGTTATCACCAACCAAAGAATGAAGACCAAACTCTTCAATGAAAGCATCTACTGCTTCATAAGAATACTCTTCACCAGTTTCAACATAGGTTTGATAATAACTGCGGAAAGATTCTTCCGAAGTTTCAGCAATGAAATCTACAATATCATCCAGAGCATAAGAATCAGCAATCAGTTCTTCAATTTTATCAACAGTTTCCTGAGAATAAAGTTCTTTGTAGTTCATTGTGAAAGGAACAGACATTGGTTTTCTCTTGATTACTCCGTAATCATAGCACGGATTGGAGGGGTTTGGGGATGTTATGTGCCAGAAGGATTACTGGCACATCTCAACACGAGACTCAATCATAGATGTGCTTCAATAAGACTCGCAATTCGTGAAAAAGTACAACCAGAATCATTTATACCTGAAATTCCATCTTCATAGCACCAACCATCTTCATGATCATTATCTTCAACATCAACTTGCAGAGTAGGATTATGAGTTTTCAGTTCTGCCCAATTCATTACAGATTCAGGTAGAAACTCACTATCTCCATCAAAATACCAATAGTCCATAGGTTGAAGATTGGTTTCTTCATTTCCTCTAAACTTCCACTCAACATTATGTTCTTGCGAATAAAGGTCACACAGAACACCAAGACAACAATAACCAATCACACTGCGGAGTTTCTCACTGCCCTGCTCATACTTATCAGAACGCAGAGCATCAATCCACTTCTGCTTAACTTCGGGATTCATTTTAGTTTTCAACATTTCAATTTACAGCAAGAACAAGATTGGCAACACGATCTTCAGGAACAAACTCCTGAAGTTTATTAGAAATGAGTTCAAATTGTTGAATCATATTTTGATAATAAGCAGCACCTTGATGGTCTCCATCATCATACACTCCTTCTTCTACAAGTTGAAGAGCAGAGATAATGTCCAGCAACTCACCAGATGTGAAAGAGATTTGAGTCATTTTGTGTGGTGGTTGATGTAATCTTCAATGCAGTCAAATGCTTTTGCTAAAACATAATCAGTCTCATCCAAATCGTTGAGGACTTTGTTAGTGATTTCCTCACTACAATACACATCATTACCATCATCATCCATCTCATATACATCTTCTTTGGTGAAGATGAACGCAGCACAAGATGCGTTTGCTCCTTGTTGTTCAATCAGTTTTTCTACTGATTCTTTCAGTTGTTGAAGTGTGCGGTTCATTAGAAATCATCCAAACAGTGACGGTATTCTTGATTGAGACGAATCATAACATCATCCCAAAACTCTTTGTCGTCATCATCGTTGTATTGATTGTTTTCTTCAACCAAACGAATCAGATTGTTGAGATCATCAGAAGTGAGGTAAGTCATTTTGCAGGATAAAGACAGGAACTAGGATGACCAGGAACAGCAAAAACTTGCCCTCCTTTTGCGATACATTTTGCTTCAATTCTTGGATTGGTGATAGCAAGAAGACCCGCAGCAACTACAAGAAGCAGAATACCAGTACCAAGAGCAATAAAAACTTCAAACCAAGTTGTGTTGTTGTTCATACGATGTCAAAAAGAGTGAAGAGTTCTCTCTGGGTTTCTGTGAATAAAGTAGTGGGGTCAGGATACTGATAAAGTTCTTCCTGAAACTCTTTGTATTGGGACAACATATCCCGCAAGGAAGACATTTGCTTTTCAGTCAAGATTTCTTCCAGCAATAAAACTTTTTCCAAATCAGTCATCAGTTTGCCTCCATAGTTTGACGCATTTCAGTATTCAATTTATTGGCAACTCGTTCAAACTGTTCTGCTCGCATCATCCAATAATCTTTGTTATCGGTAGATTGCTCGGCATACAGTTTCATATAAGCAACAGAACTATATGCCATCGCAAGCAAATCAGTTTCCTCAATAAAGGTGAGAGTTTTGGTGATGGTGCAGGTCATTTGTCTTTGTTTGTTTGTCTTCTTATTATAGCAGCTCCTATGGTCGTTTGGGAGTGTTATGTGCCACCCCTACAACTGGCACAGCACTATACTGCCTCATTCACTTCTACATTATGGTCTTCAAACCATTCTTCACCATGACATTCAACAATCTCTGTTGCCAGTTGTTCATTAGTATAGTCGGTGAGATTTCCCACAAGAGTATCATAAGCAATGTTCAATACTGCGTCCATATCCAGACTATCCAGAATGTATTGTGCATAAGAATCAATGACGGAATCGCGGTCTTTGAAGTTCATTTGAGTTTTCTTTGCTTGTGTCCTCTTATTATAGCAGGTCCTAGGGTCTGTGCTCGTTTAGTGTGCCACCTCTACAAGTGGCACATCTCAACACTAGACTCACAAGAAACGATCTATAAAGATTCGTAGAATGTGCCTACCTTTACTAACTTCAAACTTTCTATCAAAGATAACCATAAGCTCGTCAATCAAATCAGCATAAACAACAGGAACTCTCATATGTTTGGTTTCCCCTGAATTACTGAACTTTTTTTGAAATACCATTAGTTTATGTGCGGGACATATATGATTTATACAATCAGAATCTTTCCCTCTACAAAAATGGCATCCACAACTTGTTGAAGACGTTGTGCGATTGCATCGCCATAGTTATTAGACACTGGAACAGATACAATACCACAAGACTTGCGATATTTATCAAAATCACCAGCAACAATCACACCATTTTGAATGTCCTGATAGTCTTCTTTATTCATTCGCAGAATACGACCAATCGTTTGAACAAGTTCAATGAATGGAAGATTACGAAGCAATAGAGCAGCATTGAAACCAGGAACATCAATACCTTCTGAAATGATTGAGTAGTGAAACACAACAAACTTTGCTGTATCATCATTACCCAACTGACTCAAAGTTTCAAAGAAGAGTTCACGAGAAACTTTCTTGCCATTGATAACAGGACCATACTTGCTGGTGATATGAAGAATCTGATAATCCATTCGTTCTAGTTGTTGAATCAAATCAGTTTGACTCAGCATATCAGCAATCACCTTTGTAGAAGGTGAAGCAACAAGAACCTTTGGATTGACGACATCAATCTCATTCAGAAAGTTCAGAACATTCTCAGCATCCACAAAGCAAGCATTATCTTTTGTGCGAAATGATTCTGATTTGTATGTCATCACCTTAGGAGGAAGAATATATCCATCCTTCACAAGTTGATTGGCAGGAACAGATACAATCGTTCCACCATACACAGAACTATTACACATAGATGTTTTAGTTTTAGTGTGCTTTGGTGTAGCAGTAAAGAAGTAAGTATTCTTTGACATCATAGATGTTTGTGCTACACCCACAAAATTACTTTCCATCGTGGAGTGATGTGCTTCATCAAAGATTGCTACATCAATCTCAATACCTGCTTCCAGAATACGAGGAAGAGACTTATAGGTAGTGAATAGAATGTGATGAAGATTCATACTACGAATCATACGATTGGTGGTACGAATCGCAGAAGGATTGGTAATACCATTCTCACCAGAATGAACATCGGTAAGAAAGATATTATCAAAGTCTTTTAGATAAGATTTGAATTGAGATGCGAGTTGTGAAGCAAGAAGAATCTTTGGAGCAACTACAACGATATTCAACAGACCCGTAGCACTCTCTAAACGAGTCTTTACATCTTGTAGAAAGATAGTAGTTTTTCCTGAACCTGTTGGCAACACGCAGACACCTTTGTTGTGCTGTTTAAGTGCTTCCAGAGCAGTTAGTTGATAAGGACGCAGATTCATAAACAAAGGGGATTCACGTTGGTTGTAAGTCATTATAGCACGGTCTCTGTGCCTGTGAGAATTATATGGACAGTGCTACAACTGACACATCATTATATGTTATAAGCTGGAGACAGGATTTGAACCTGCGATGACTTTTAAGTGCCGCATTACAAGTGCGGTGCATTCGACCTCTATGCTAACTCCAGCAAGAAAGGTATTTTATTTATACCTAAGATGAATACCAATCACAAACAAAATAACACCTATTGCTAGAAGACAAGAAAGAATCGGAGAAAATATCCAAAGAAGCCAACAAAGAAATCCCACAGACCCAATCAAACCCATATACATTTCAAATTCACTCGTCCCTCCACTGTAGGAAGATTGCCGAATAGGTTGACTATAAGAATAATCAGATTCAAATTCTGGTTCATCATTATATGTCTTTGGATTGCTCATAGCAACTCTTTTACCACCAGTCATACCTAGTGCTGTTGCTTCTGCATCTTGTCTTGTAATACAATCATCAACTCTTACTTTCTTAAAAAATCCAGAGTCTGTAATTACAGTTACTTCCCAATCTTTACTCATTTAATTGTCCTCAAAAAGAAATAGGTTGAAGTGTAGGAACTTTGACTTGAAGATTACACATATTCTCCAGCATTTGCCTTTGAAGTTCAATAGAGTTAAGATGATTATCAACCCTAACAGAGTTATTATACACAGGTTCAGAGGTGTTGTCAACTACATCAAAGATAATGAGATTGATACAGGCATCTTTGGCATCTTTGAGACTTTTGGAAACGTGTTGAGGAGTATCAACAACATCAACAACCAGCCATTTGCTGGCATTTACTTTACGAATGAATCCAACTGTGTTAGAATGTTTCTGGACTTCGTAGAGACCAGCAGAGACACGATAAAAAGAAAAAGTCATTTGTTTTCAACGAGCGGTTCATAAAGAAAATTAACCAAACTTCCAATCACAATTGCTTGTTTATCAGTAAGAGATGGAAATGCAAATTGAAGAAACAGAGACACAATAGCAATAATTACAACACTTACAAAGATACGGGAAATGAGATTAGTCATAATCAGTTAGGAAGAAGTGAGAAGGAACCACAGAAGTTTTGAACCCATTGCAGAGTATCAAAATACCCACGAGGATTAGACATCACCATACTTGAATCCTTGCGAGGATTGTAAGCAACGGCAACGTACCTATAAACATCAGGTGCTTCTTCAATCTCTTGAATCCACATTTGATTTACTTCACCAGACTGCCAATCCCAACGGGAAGTAGTGTAATGAAAAACGTCAAGAATCATTTGTTTGTTGAGTTGAAGTTTGAAGTGGGGGCACCTGTCTCCCACTCCTTAAGAATACCACGTTTTGGGGTCTGTGCCGGTTGAGTGTGCCAGTGCTACAAGTGGCACACCAGTATCACTAATCCCAAGAAACTTCTTTGAGATACACTCCAGGCATCACCAGACTTCCTTTGAGTGGGTCAATCTTATATTGCCAAGGATATTCTATTTTGTTAAATGAATCCCAAGTCATAAATCCTTTTTCCTTGCTGAAATAAGATTTGATTGTCAATGAGAACTTGTTTGAATAGATGTTCCGTGATTTAAGTGCTCCACCTTTTTCACGAACTTCAACTACCGTACAAATATCTTCTGTTAGAACATTCTGTGATTCTAAAATACAAGGAGTTTGATACTTGAATGGTTGTCCGGCAAATACGGGAGCAGGAAGCAGCAACAGAAGGAATAGAAGTTTATTCATCAGTTTAGAAAATTAGAAAGAGCAAGAATAAAAACTACAAGAACCCATAACTGTCCCATGATGAGTAATATGATTGCTGGGGGAATCATTTGCTGAATCTCACACACCAAAGTTCCCTTGAACGATTTCTTAGGGATTCTAGCATTTTGTATCTCTTCAGAATCTCGGAATCTTCTGGAAGATCACGATAGTCGTAGTCTACAGCAAAATCGTAACATTCCTGAGCATGATTTAGAATACTATTCAGAAAATCATGTTCTTCATATGTAAATTCCATCTTAACAGGACTTTGATCGTGAGTGAATTCGGTCATTTTTGAGATTCTTTTGCTAGTTTTACTAAATTAAATCTGTCCGGATAAACTAATACACAAACATTCATAGATTTGTGGTCCATTACTCTTACACAAACAGTAATATATTGATCGCAGATAAAATCAACTATGCCATACATTCCATCATAATAAACTTCAAGACCTTTGGTGAAAGAAATGTTTGACATTAGTTATATGAGAAGGTTATTTAAGTAATTTATATCCCATACAGGGCATATTAGGATTTCTCAAACTCCTTAACATATTCCCTGATGATTTTAGTCCTAAAACTTCACGACACCATTTTGATAAATTAGTAATTTCTATTTTATCACCCTCTGGTGTTTGTATTAGTCTTGTTTTTGCTTGTGAATATGCTACGTTGTCAGCATTACTCATCCATTCAAGATTTGATACGTGATTGTTTGTTTTGTTTTCGTCAATGTGATTTATGGTGTCATAATTATTTGAATTTGGAATGTATGCTAATGCTACTGCTCTGTGAATAAGCATAGTTTTAGCATTAAAACTACCTTGTTCCAAAATAACATTTAAGTATCCTTTGTGGTTGGTTTGCGGTTTTAGTTGCCTTTTATAAGAATAATCAACAATTTTGCCTTTTCCCTTTCCTCCTGGTTTTTTGTGTGAATAAATTACACCGTCTTCGGTGACACTATATGCCTCATATTCTGGTATAAGTTTCATAGTTGATTGGATACTAACTATTTCTATTTATACCAGAATGATTGGGGAAGGTTATTTGTATGTATATCCGCCACTCCAATCTGCTCTCTTATACATTTCCTCACGAGATTTATCGTTGAGGAGATTATACCGAATACCTTTGGCAGGTGCCTTGTAGGATGCTGGTTTGTAACAATCCCCAGTATTCATATCAACAAACAAGTGTGCGTGTTTTTGTCCGTGATTCTTTAATACAATCTTATAGTATTTGCGACCTTTATCAATGATATATTCGGCAAGGTCTTGACCTTCATTGAGTTTATCAATTTGTTCTTGGTGATACTCTACATTCTCACCTTTTGTGATGTAATGACGATGAGAGTCAATACTATATTGCTTGTAGTTCTCACGAAGAACTTCGCAAAGAACTTGAGTGTAATGAAGAACTTCGTTGGTGGATTCAGTCATAATCAGTTAGGAACGTCGTTAATTGAAGAAAGCAATTCAAAATCATTAGAGACTTCTTCGGTTTCCCAGTCTACAAGTTCTTCCTTTTCATTTAGATTGCCGTTAATAACATCGGCAATCCATTTGCGAGGATGAATGTCAGTGTCAACAACTAAAGTAATTTTGTATCGTGTGGTGTCAGTCATTTGAAATTCAGTTTGGATTTGAGTGCTTGAAGTGCTTGCTTGCCCTCCACTCCTTAAGAATACCACATTTTGGGGTCTGTGCCCGTTTAGTGTGCCAGTGTTACGAGTGGCACAGCAGTATCAAGTTTAATTACAGAAATTATATTTTTATACTTTTTCCATTTTTTGGTTTGGACTTTATATAAACTAGAAGAATTGTATCCATTATGTAAGCACCATTCTAATTTTCCATATATAATGATTTTTTCATTATTATTAAAAGTTATTTCGTATTGTGGTTTGTTGATGATTGTATATTTTCTTCCTTTATTTGCCTCACTTATTTTTCTTCTAGTATCTTCCGAAAGAGGAGGTTTGCTTCTACCTTTATTCATTTCACTTATTTTTCTTTTAGTTTCTTCCGAAAGTGATTTTCCTGTATGTGCTTCACTTATTTTTCTTTTAGTTTCCTCGGAAAGAGTTTTACCTTTATTCCAAGGTGTTCTCCCCCTTCCAGATTCTCCTATCTTTCTTCTAGTATCTTCTGAAAGATTTATGCCTTTTCTTATTATACTTAATTTTTCTTTATGTTCTTGCGAAAAAGTTCTTCCTTTATTTGCCTCACTCAATTTTTTTCTGGTTTCTTCACTTGGAACAAATCCAGAAAACCCATCACCCCCATTAGTTTTATTATGAAGAATACCAGTTCCTAAATCTTTTCTGCCAAACACCGCAATCATATAGATTTCGTGCTTAAATGCTTCTTCTTCTGTTAAGTTCTTTTTGAGTATTAATATTCTTGATTTATCCTTTGGTGGTTTAATATCTGTTTTGCTTCTTCTATATGCCCTATTACCTTTTCCTTTGCCTATGTAATAAGGTGTCTTATCTTCACGCAAATATGCGTAAGTGTAGTAAATCATTTCTACTCTTAAATTGGCTGACATAGGTATTTATACAAGAAAAGAGGCATTTCTGCCTCCTCTCTACCCTAAAAAGTGTCAGCCAATCAAGGCACTATTATTTATATTAAGTATAATCATACTGCGTCCATTCCAAATTTTTACTTTGACGGACAGTGAGTGAAATCTTACTAAAAGGAATAGTTGGAGGATTATGAAGAATCATATTTGTTTCTTTCAGTAGTTTATCCCCTTTCTTGGAATTGCACTTCAAGCAACAAGTAGTCATATTCTCCCAAGTATTCTGCCCACCTTTGGATGTAGGTAGAATGTGGTCAATCGTTAATTGTTCCTTTGCTCCACAATAAGAACAGATATATCCATCACGTTTCATAATGAGATTGCGTGTGGGTGCTGTGCTCATTAAACGTGAAAATGGAAGACGCACATAGTTTATCAGTCTAATTACTCTCTTGGATAGAACCTGAACTTTGTTTTTCAGTGAAAGAATAACTGCCTTACGGTATGAGCAAATGTTAATTGGGTTGTAGTCTGCGTTAAGTAGCAGAACTTGAGAACCACTTTCAATCTTTAAGTAATCCATCGACCTTTTTAGTAATGTTTGTAATTGAGAATAAGTATTCCCATTATATCTAGATGCCCAAAATCAAATTTGGATTAAATCCTGTGTCTTGACCAGGATAACCACCAGGATTACAAATCACTCGGCAATCTCCAATTTTATAATCAAAGAAGTTGTGAGTGTGACCGTGTGTTTTATAAATAGTATTATATTTCATACAAATCAAAATGTCAAGCAATAAACCAATATATCTTTATGTGAAAACTCACAATAAAACTGGATTAAAATATTTTGGAAAAACAATAAGAGAAAATCCATATTCATATCTTGGTTCGGGAAAAGTGTGGAGAAGGCATTTGAAAAAATACGGAAATGATATAAGCACAGAGATTTTGGATGTTTATTATGATAAAGAAAAATGCCTAAAAGATGCTATAACATTCAGCAATGAAAATAATATAGTAGAATCAAAAGAATGGGCAAATTTAAAAATAGAATCCTTGGATGGTGGTGATACAAGTAAAACGGAAGGGTATATTAAATCATTTCATAAAATGGTTGAGAATGGAAGAAATAGTAAATGGTGGAATAATGGAAAAGTTCAAACTTTTTCTCCAAATTCACCAGATGAAACCTATGTTAGAGGAAGATTAAAATATAATAATATAGGAGCAAAAGTTGGGGCAGATAGACAAAAAGGAAGAATTTGGGTTAATAATCAAATTGAAGAATTTATGGTTGATTTTGATAAAATTCCGGATGGATATATCAAAGGAAGATTGAAGACAAAATGTTTTGCTGGGGGAAATGGGAGATTTAAAAATAAAGGAACTTGCTGGTGGAATAATGGCACAATAGAGTGTATGTCATTATTGCCACCAGATTCTTCCTATAAAAAGGGAAGAATTAAAAAATCTAAATCTCAATTTCCAGATTTGGATTAAATCCTGTGTCTTGACCAGGATAACCACCAGGATTACATAGAATTTTACATCCCCCAATATTATAGTTAAAATACGAATGGACATGACCATGAATCCAGTATTTGATTTGAGGATAACTTAAAATCAAATCATCCAAATCACTTACAAAAGCACCATTTTCTGTGTTCTTGAATTGAGGAGCAACCGATTGATAACTCGGTGCCATATGACTAATGACGAATACATTCTCATTTAATTCTTGAAGTTGATTGAGAAGATACTCCTTGCTCTTCTTATGAAAACCAAGAGTATCATTTGTATTCAACTTACGGAAATTGGAAGTAATGCGAATGACTTTGTAATCATTCATATACTGTTGAGCATACATCATTTCCAATGGATTCTCATTACGAAAATCAGTCCAGAATGTAAATCCAATGAAGTTCCAATCACCAATTTTGACTGTATCATTCTCCATCAACTGAAAGTTATCAGGAAGATGCTCCTCAATGGTTTTGTGTGTTCCTTCGTAATTATATCCATATGCCTCGTGATTTCCTTTCACATAGAGAACCTTTTGATAGTTCTTGCTACAATCAGTCAGGAACTTTTCATACACTTCGGCAAGATAACCATTCTTCTTCAAGTGCTTGGCACAAAGAATATCACCAGCAAGAACTAAAACATCACCTTCTCCTGGGTCAAAGTATTGTCCAGCACAATAGTGCTCAAGGTGAAGGTCCGATAAAATTTTCAGTTTCATTGTCTTGAGGGGTATTTGTATAACGTCTCAGGAGGGATTCGAACCCCCGACTAACCGGGTAGAAACCGGATACTCTGATCCACTGAGTTACTGAGACAAGAAAGGAAGAGATTTCTCTCTCCCTGATATTACTTATCAGACAGCAACGAGTTCAGTTTCATCAACTTCAACTTCATCAGTCTCATCTTCATCTTCATCTTCATCAACAGATTCCAGAGAATCAAGAATGGATTCATCATAGGTATTCAGTGCTTCAAGCACTTCATCACCAGTTTCAGCATTACCAAGATTCACAATCAGTTGAGAAGCAGCAGGATTCGTATCCACGAGTTCAGCAGCAAGAGCAATCAAAGAAGCAGGAGCAGTCATTATATAAAAAGTAAAGTGAAGGGTTTTGGTGCTTTTTGAGTCATCCCAGGACTATAATCATCAAACAGCAACTAGACTTTCATCTTCTTCATCTTGAACGATGCCAAGATAAAGTTCATAATAGTCTTCATAATCTACACCAAGATAATGAGCAAAGAACTCAAGGTCTTCGTGAAGCACGAGAGAAGTTTCAATCATTGTGTCACCTCTTTAACTGTTGATGTAGTCATCATAACACGGATTGGACCGTCAGGCAATGGGTAGTGTGCCACCAGAAGAAGTGGCACAAGACCTAAATAATAGTGCCTTAGTTGGGTCGTATCTTCTCAGGTTGGAAAAGAGGCAGAAATGCCTCTTTTCTTGTATAAATACTAATACGACCCAATATAAAGAGCAGAAATGATTTACTACACTTACGCATATTTGCGTGAAGACAGAACACCTTATTACATAGGAAAAGGTCAAAGTAATAGGGCATATAGAAGAAGATATAAAGGCATCAAACCACCAAAGGATAAGTCAAGAATACTAATACTTAAAAACAACTTAACCGAAGAAGAAGCATTTAGGCACGAGGTCTATATGATTGCGGTGTTCGGTAGGAAGGATTTGGGAACAGGTATTCTTCATAATAGAACTAATGGTGGAGAAGGTATGAGTGGTTTTATTTTTAGTGAAGAATCTAAAAGAAAAATAAGTGAAGCAAATAAAAATCCATCAAAAGAAACCAGAAAAAAAATGAGTGAAGCACAAAAAGGCAAAATTCCTTGGAATAAAGGAAAACCACATTCCCAAGAATCTAAAAGAAAAATGAGTGAGGCAAGAAAAGGAAAAGGAAAAAGAAAAAGAAAAAAAGGTATAGTTGTTTCAAAAGAGACCAAAGAAAAAATGAGTAAAGCACAAAAGGGTAGAACTCATTCAGAAGAAACCAAAAGAAAAATGAGTGAAGCAGTCTTAAAATATAATTACAAGATATACTCAATTAAAGAATCTAGAATCTATGAAACCAATAATTTAAATGCTTTCTGTAAAGAAAACTCATTAAATCATAGTCCTTTATTTGGAACTATCACAGGAAAAAGAAAACAACATAAAGGATTTGTTTTAGTAGAAAAAGTTGAAATACAACATCAACAATCGTAGAACTTGTGCTGATTAAACTTCTCTTGAAAAAATAAGTTATCAACTTCATTATTAGAAGGCCAACACAACATAAGGTTGTAGTGTTTCATTAGACCATGGCAAGTGTCTCTCAAACGTTCATAAGAAGTTTGATAAAGATCAGAAGAATCACGAATCATCGTAGGTTTTTGATTGATTATGAAGTAATTATAGCAGATTTGGGGGGTCTGTGCTGTTTTACTGTGCCGGTTCAACATCTGGAACAATCACGTCCAATTCTTCCAGAAGATACGGAGCATTTACTTCAACTTGTTCCAGAATCTCATTAACACTCATATCTTCTAGATTCTCTACAATCACATCATAGGCAAATTGAACCAAACTATCAAGGTCCATTCCTTCTACGAGGTCGGAAGCATAATCTTCAATCAGTTGGTCAAGATCAAGGTTCATTTTATCAAATTCAAGGATTTCAGAATAAAGATCAGTCATTGTAATTAACTCCAAGGTCATCAAGAACTAGACGAGCAAGGTAAGTCTCACCGTCATCATAACCTGCTTGCCAAGCATCATCAAAATTACCAGAGTCAGAAGGATTATAATACTCATCCTCCACCAAACCATCTTCGCAAGTTTCTCTTTTAGCAAGACGAATCAGGAGTTGAATCGTTTTATCAGTCAGTTCCATTTCAATAAGTCAGTTCTTGTTGTAGTTTCTTTTGTTTGCGGAGGTCAGCAATGCGGAGTTGAAGGTCAGCAATATCTTCATAAAGAAGTTCTGCTTCATCATAAAGATTGTAATACTGATGCTCCGACCTTGCTTTCTTCATTTGTTTGAGAAGTTTTTCATACTTCTTCTTTGATTCTTTCAGGTCTTTTTCGTACTCAGAAAGACTTTTGTCGTAAATCATTTGCGGAGAGGAGAATTATGAAAACGACGAAAAGAAGTGAAGACGATGAGAGCAGTTGATGCTATACCGATAAAACCTAGGAATGTAATCCAGTTTCCGGTGAAATCTAGTGTTTGAGGCATTTGCTTGTTTGTGAACTCTGTTAGTATAGCACCTTTTGGGTGCGGAATCAAGGGCAAAGGGACGGTTGCTGAACTGTCCCAAGGCAATCACTGGTCGGTTGAATTGTAAAAGAAAAAATCAACAACACGATTAGTGTTTGTCGTAATACTATTTACAATACTTTCACCATTATCATTCCAATACAACTGAAATGCGGTGTAGGCATAAGATACAACACCAACCACAACCGCACAAATTGTAGCAAGAATGAAGATAAAATCTTCACCAAGTTTTACATAATCAAGTTTCCTCAGGGAATTGTAAAGACCATCAACAGGAGGAAATCCAAAAGTTTGTTCCATTTTAGTTAGAAATAAAAAAGAGTGGTCTGCTTTGACCACTCCCTTAATATACCACGTTTTAGGGTCTGTGCCGGTTTAGTGTGCCAGTTCAGGAAGTGGTCTCAGCCGTGCTCACCCATTGCTTTTTGTTTACGAAGTTTCTTTGGATTTTTGGTGATTCCACCTTCACCTTTTGAAGTTGAAATCGTCCTTTCATCGGGGTCTTGGTTTTCACCACCATAAGTATAAAAATCACGGGACCTTCTCAGTCTTCTTTTTTCTGGGTCTAATTTCCTTCTCATATTATACCAAGATGGAGGAGTTGCTATTTTTTCATCAAGTTCATAAACCTGACTATAAGCTTCTTGAAGATTGTGAAGGTCTTGTGAGTTCATCTTTACAAATACTTTTTTATTTATTTATCAACGATGAAGTTGTAGGTGTTCTTGCCAAGCAAATGAAAGTCTTTCATTCGCAGTCATAAGAGGTTCCCCACCAGAATTATCATAAAGATAATAAGGTGTCGGGTCATAATTCACGATGTCTTCAATCACAGAAATGACTTCTTCAAGGGTATTCACATCAGTTTGATTGAGGGTCATATCCATCATATGAAGTGAGTTTTCAAACTTCACAATCTCTTTCAACTCTTTGTAAATCCGTTCCAGTTTTTGTGTAGAAAGTTCCATTACCATTCACCTCGTTGAACAAGAATTTTTTTGATTTCATTATAAGCAAACTGTTTCATTTTAGAATCAGTCGCATTATCTAACACATAATACATTTTAGTTAGATAATCATTAGTAGTTGTGATATTGACCACCTTTGCGTTTGTAACTCCAATTCCTGTAATAGGACTTCCTGCCTTTACTCGGTTTCTTCCAAAATTGCCAGATACACGACCTTCGGTACGAAGTTTGGGTCGGATTTTAGAAAGATTGGAATCAGTCATTTTCTTTGCTTGTGTCCTCTTATTGTAGCAGGTTTTGGGGTCAGTGCTCTTTTAGTGTGCCACCTCTACAAGTGGCACATCACTTTACAATTCTCCAGTTTTTGTCTTCTTTTTTATTCATAATGAACTTGTATTTCTTATTCACAGAACAAAGAAATACTTGTGTTTCATTTTCATCTTCCACATAACAGGAAGTCAGCAAATCCATTTCTTCTTTGAATCTAGTTTGTGCGATTGAAGTAATGGGTTCAACCGAAATAATCTTACGTTTTACTTTAATCATACCATCAATGCTCCATTTGGAATTTCAACAATTTTGGGAGTTTCACCAAGTTCATAGCATACCCATTCACCATTAGTAAAGAGGTAAGCATATTCCTCATTATCACCGAGATACTCAATCAAATTAGTATCAATACGAGGAGGACAATTATCACCTCGCATAGCATAAGTGAGTGCTTGATACTTACAATCACTCCAATCTTTATCAGTCCAGAGACAACTTACATCACCGTTGTCAATCAAAGATGTGACTTTTTCTTTGGTATTGTAGTGAGTGCGGAGAATTCTTCCATTGTATTCTGGATAATTATCCCAGTGTGAGTAGATGCTCAATACTGAACCATCTTTCAACTCAATTCCAATTCTTCCGCGAGTAGAGATGGGAGGTTCCTCAAATCAACAAATGTATTATAGGGCATCCAGTGCCTCTTGAGTAGGTGCTTGTGCCAGTTCTTCAGGTGTCCTCATTAAAAGATTTTTCGTGAAATTTGCTATTACTTTTACGTTTGGAATATGATTTATCCATCTCAAACTCATCGTCGGAAGGAAAAATAATATTGGCGATAAGTGCGAAAAACAAAAATCCTCCAATTACCGAAATTTCAAACATTTTGTAATCCCTTGTGTGTATGAACCTATTATAAGGGAAAAGACCCCTTGGTGGGGGTCTCAGTGTGCCAGTTGTCAGAGTGTCACGGCATTTGCCCGAATTTCATCAAAGGTGTAATTCTTAACAATTTCACCGTTCTCAAATACGGTTTCAAGAACAGGTTGAGAATCCGAAGAACCTTCCACATCGGTGAAAAATCCATTCTCATTCTTGTAAAGAGTTACACGACCTTTTTTGGATTCTTTACCCCAATCGGTAACTGGTTGCTTGTAGACATCTCTCCATTCTCCATTCACTCTTACGGCAGAGCACTTCATCGCAAACTTTTGTGTATCACGATCAACTCCTTGTAAGAGTTTTCCACCCTGTCCGAAAGAAATGTTATCGGCAGAATATTCGGCAGTCATTGCTCTATAAAGAATGCGATCAATGGTATCTTGTGTAATACCATCACCTTGAATGACTCTGACATTATTGAGAACTTTGAATCCTTTATCATTGACAGTGTGCCCAAAATAAGTATCAAGAATTTGCAAACTTCTTACTACAACTTCTGGGGGATCACCACTATCGGGACGAACTACTAGAGTTGCTCCCGAGTTAATGACATCATCTTTGAGTTCAGTTCCCCACATACGGCAAGCATTATAGATGTCATAACTATCACTCACACAGGCAACGATTGCTCCTGGTTTTCCGTAGGTTCTTAGCATATTACGATAAGAATCTACTTCGTTTTCACGTCCCCAAGATGTAACTGTGCTGTGCTCCATTGCAGGAATAGAAAATCCTGCCATATCAATATCATAATACTTCTTGCCATATAAAAGAGCAGTTACCGTATCTGTTCCCATAAAATTGACAAGATGCGATATGCCACCGATTCCCGCAGATTCTAACGAAGAAACACCTCTGGCACCAAAGTCGTGCAATTTGAAGTTAATCAGATTTGTATCTCCGGTTTTCTCCAAATAGTTTAGAATGATTCTTTTACTTTCGTAAGAATTTGTGCAAACCGTACTTGGATACCATATTCCCCTCAAAAGTGCAGTTTCCAGAAAACTTGTCAACCACCAGCATTTGGGGTCTGTATTCTCAATCGTAACCAAAACATTACTAAGAGGAACAGGAGTTCCTTCTGGAACTGCTTTGATACGAACTGGAAGTTTTCCGTTATATTTCTCAAGAATGTATTCCCATCCTTCACGATAGAATGGTTCTCCGTGTGCTGTTACAATCAATTCAGCAGTGTCAATGTCTTCTTTGGTAATCGGATTTACCAAGTATTCTTTGAGGAACATTTGCAATCCGAAGAATACGGTATTCTTCCATTTTCCACCCCTACTTTCAATATAGGAATAGACATACTCAGTTCCTTCTGGATACTGATTGAATTGAGAAAACTTGTAGGAATCCGTGTTGAGAATTAGATTTTTAGTTAGGTTCATTTTAAACTCCTTAAAATGTAGTGTGTATGTGCCTTCGGTCTATCCAAAGGACTTTTGTGTTTTACAGTCTTTACACCTGACTATGGTTGGTATTCTACCACAGTTACGACAGCATAGCAAGCAACTTCTCCAGAAAACTTTTCAATCATCTTGGAAATCCTATTCCAATCGCCACCAGCAAGTCCAGCACCGATTTGAGGGAAACCAATGTTTAACTTTCCCCCTGCATTGTATGTTTGTATATAAGGTGTGATACTATTCAAGAACTTTTGAAAAGCATCATACTCAAATACATCAGAACCAGAACTCCACATATGCTGAGTATAAGCATTAAGCACAAGAAAAAGATGGTCATTCACCTCAATTATTGCTTTACTATAGGAACCAAGTTTATTCCTATCACCAAACTCAGTTTGCTTGTCTGCTTCTTCTACTTGAGGATACTTATCTGCAAGTTGTTTTGCAATACCACCTCCCATAGCGTGAAAACAATTCGCGCCGTGAACGATAATATTAAACTCACCTTGTTCGGCAAGTTTGATTAGGTCTCCTTTAATGGTTTTCATTATACTCCAGTAAAATAGTTAATGATTTCGTAGTGGTCTTCAAAGCACTCGTTTGGAGTGATTTTGGAAATTGGAATCCATTTTGCAGATGTGGCATCACTTCCCCCCTTCACTTTT
>Ga0209191_1000856_pt1 | contig 21599 bp, 52 predicted proteins | sample S_130626_EF_Meta_FD_187320 | JGI IMG/M metagenome (GOLD analysis project Ga0209191, IMG submission 187320) | Freshwater microbial communities from Lake Simoncouche, Canada to study carbon cycling - S_130626_EF_MetaG (SPAdes) (version 2) | ecosystem: Environmental > Aquatic > Freshwater > Lake ...
CCATGCCCATACTGTTAGTTGTATCATTGTATGCTCCTAGTTTTTCTTTTGGCCAATCCAGCTACAGCCAACCCAATCAGTGGCATTACTGTTAGGATCTCTATTGCAAGCATCAGCAAATTCATGGCTCCAAGTCCACGATTCACGCTCATCCTTGGTGTATCTGCCACCATCGTATCCAACATCAACTAAGATGAATTCAAGTCTAATATCCAGTGTGGCACTGTATGCGCCCACTAGCCAATATTCATTATCCGCTAACTCTTGTGCCATTTGATTACCTTATATTATCTTTAGCCATACGTGGCAAGCTGTATATACTGCTACACCAATTACTACCATTATGACTACGCTTACGACTTCTTCTCCGTTCATTATATACCATTCCTATTGTATGTACGACTGATATCTTTAACTTCACAATAATACTTATCTTTAACGAGGTTAACCACTGTACAATCTGCCATAGGTATGGTGTTTGATAACACATGATCGCCCACACTTTTACCCGTAGTAATCAAACTGGTGCCCGAGGCTATGGTGTATACAGCACAGCCGTTTAGTGTCAACGTGATGGGAATGATTAACCATTTCATGTGAACATTATACGGGAATTATGCTGGGTTGTCAAGTCCCAAAGCTAGTCGGGGTCGCGTCACTGACTAGCGCATGGTTTTGGTCTAATTGTGGACTAGGCGCTCAAAATTTTTGTCGCTACCGCTTCGCGGCTTGGGCTTAGTCTGGTTGGGCTCGAAAACGAATGAGAAAGGCTTCCAGCCGGCAATTATAGTTATTATCGTTCAATATGTCCCTATAACGTGCCCATTCTTCTGTGTCGTTTTCGGGAGTGTATACGCTTAACAGCTCAAACTCATGCCCATTGGTTGTACTCCAATATTTGTTCATTCCACGTGGTAATGCCATTTATATGTCCTTATACTTGAAAATGTACGTTGCCGCTTATTGATATTCTATACTCGTCGCTAGTATAAAAAGGATTAACGCTGTGTGCTAGCTCGCTGGGAAACAGCAATAACGTGCCTTGTTCATTATGGTCCGCGGCTATGTGATAGTGCTGTAGTGTACCCAGTATGCCTGAGTAATGAAAACTAAAGTGTCCAGCTAGGTTTTTGGCACTTTTATAGCCAGGCCCAGTGCGTTCTTCTTCCTTGATACTGTAAGGCAATTGTAACCACAAGACAAAGCTCATTACTCCGCCATGTGTATGTATAGGGTTTGTTTCACCCTTACGTTGAAAGTTAACCCAAGGGTCACCCATACGAACAGGCTTAGCCTCACTCATTACACTGATCTTACCCAGGTAGTCATACTTGTGATGATACTCGTCACACAAGTGTTCTATAATCTTGGCTAGGTGCGGCTTGCTGTCTATTAGTGTATACTCATGCTCAAACTGTCCTGCCAGCTTGGCCGCATGGTTAGGGTTACGGGTCCAGTTGTCTTGTATGGCACGTACTTCAGCCCATATGGGTGCTAGCTCTTCAGCAGTTAGTTGATTAATGCTTACACCTAGATTAGGAAATTCAAACCATGTGGTCATGTAATCATCCTTATGTAGGCTATGATATCAATTGTGGTTATCAGTGCATAGTTAGCCACCATGCCAGTTGAGCCACGTGTCCAAGCCGCCCATCCAAATATAGCACACTGCACAACAAACGCAGGGTATAGGTATATGAAGGGTGGTGTGGGTAGTGTGTAGCCCATCCATATGGTACAGCCAATGCTCATGAACCAAGCTGTTAGTTCCAATAAGAATCGAGCAGGTCGTTCACGGTAGTCTTGCTTTACCCAGTCTACTGTAGGTTTAAAAATAGTCATCATATCGTAATTATCACTTGCTAGACGAGTGCGGATTAAATACTGGCATGGCAATTTATACATACCCCAATGCACCCTATTTACTACCCAACTGGCCCACTAGCAGTCTATGGGACTGTACTGATACAGAGGAACTGTATAAAGAAAACTTACTGCGTAGGCCTCCAGGATGGGATTGGGCTGACCAGCCTGTGGAGTATACATGGAACTCAAATGGCTATCGTGCGCCGGAATGGGAGCATGTTGATTGGCCCTCTAGTCATGCGATCATGGGCTGTAGTTATGTACTGGGTGTGGGTGTTAATGATGCAGATACCCTGGCCAGCCAAATGGAACGCATACTCAAGGAGCCTGTGATTAATCTAGGCCTAGGTGGTACAGGACCCATGGCCATCATGTATAACACACTGCGTATGCAGGACCTAGGGTGGAAGCCCAAGACCGTTACCATCATCATACCTGAGCTTACACGCTTAACATACTTTGATCAAAATAGTGTGGATAACCTGTTACCCTGGAAGGTAGCAAGCCAACGTAACACGGGCATACTCTACATGTATGAAAAATGGCTGAGCCCGCCCAATCATGCTGAGATATATGGCATGAGTTTACTTAGGGGTGCTGAAGCTGTATGGCTCAGCAGAGGGGTGCCTGTTATACTGCGCCATTGGACTCCTACCACAGGTCCTCAACGCATGGCTCCTAGTTTGTCACCCTTGATAGACTGTGCCAGAGATATGATGCCCACAACGGACGGCAAATGGTTTAGCCATGCTGGGCCCCGGAGTTTAAGCAATTGGGCCCGAGAAATAGTTATGAGTATAGGAACACTATAGATGTATGTGTATAACAAGCAGTTGCTATTGCCTGCTAGGGAAAAGGATAGGCTTTGGAGTGGACAAGACAGCAACAGATTATTTCAAGCTAACTTAGAACGTCAACCCGCAGATTGGTACTATCGTTCACACGCCGTAGAGTATACGTGGAACTCAAATGGGTATAGGGCTCCTGAATGGGAAAAGGTCAATTGGGATCATAGCCATATTGTCATGGGCTGTAGTTATGTTGTGGGTGTAGGCCTAACAGACACAGACACCTTGCCCAGTAGACTAAGCACAGAGCTAAATGAACCTGTAGTCAATCTTGGCTATGGTGGTGGAGGGGTAGGCACTGTTGTATATAATAGTTTACGTTTAATAGATGCTGGTATTAGGCCTCTAAGCGTGACCCTAGTGATACCCAACTTATTCAGACTAACTATATTTCAAGATAACAAGACCTTACACTTATTACCCAGTGGAGATGCCCATAGCCATGCTGACCCGTTTAAAAACTTTTACGAAACATGGATAAGCACAGGCCCTAACGCTGAAATGTACAGTCTCATGCTAATGCGGGGTGCAATAGCCAGTTGGGCCAATGTAGGAGTCACCGTTGTTGTCAAACATTGGTCACATGAAGTAGACTATGATTGGCAAAACCTGGGTCCTAACTTGCCAAGCAGTGTGGACTATGCTAGAGATTTGCAACCTAACCAAGACTCACAATTTGGACATCCAGGCCGTAAAACCATGCAAATATGGGCTAACATTATAGCTGACGAAATTAAAACTAAACGGATGAACTAATGCAGGCCTATTCAAGAGAACTGTTGCTACCCTATAAGCATAGCTTGTCTATACCCCGGCAAGGCATTAATTATCTATATGAACCTAGTGACAGTGAACAATTGTACAAGACTAACTTAGAACGTCAACCTGCAGATTGGTACTATAGACATAACCCAGTAACGTATACGTGGAACAGCAACGGCTATCGTGCTCCTGAATGGACAGAAGTAGATTGGCCCAACACTTGGATAGTAATGGGTTGTAGTCATGTGGTAGGCATAGGAGTAGCAGAACAGCATACCTTAAGTAGTCACTTGAGTGTATTGTTGAGCAAGCCTTGTATAAACTTAGGCATGGGCGGCTCAGGTGCTGATGTCATCATGTACAATAGTCTACGTCTGATAGACAATATGATCAAACCAGCAGGCGTAGTTGTCGTGGCTCCACAGTTTTCACGTATGACTTATTGGACTAGCAAATACTATGAATGTCTTGTTGCCGGATTTACACGCCACGAAGTAGACCCATACATAAAACAAGCATACGAAGGTTTCCTAAGATATGAACCTAATGCTGAAATGCAGGGCTATATGAAACTGCGTGGCATCCAAGCACTATGGCAAGCAGAAGGTGTTCCTATTGTAATGAGTCATTACAACGAAGGCAAAGCGGTCAAACCAATCGGTTTGAGTTTGCCAGACCGCCAGGATGCGGCCAGAGATGTGGACACAATTGGTGATTTGGCCACCGGACATAATGGATTCAAAACATTATACAGTTGGGCCGCGGCCATAGCCAATCAAATCTAAATCAACCAAACGAGAGTGACATGCAAGTCTAAACATGCTACAATTACGCATGACTACTAACCCTACCAATGTTTCTCAATTTAGACTGTGGTGCCAAGCCAAGTGGTATGAGCATCTGGATGAATTGGACGGTTATGGTCTAAAGCCCCCCACATACTCCAGCAGTCATTATTTTAAAACTTATAAGTATTGGCTTAAACGCGAGTACCAACATCAAAAGGCAATCACAAATGTTTGACAGCATTTTTATATTATTAGCACTACTGGCAGTTAAGCACTGGTACATAGACTTTGTTAATCAGTCAATGGAAGAAGTAAATGGCAAAGGCATTTACGGCAATGCACACGGAGTAATGCACAGTATTAAACATGGTGTAGGAACCTTTATAGCCATGCTGTTGTTTATTGGTGATTGGCCATTTGCCCTTACCTTGGCCGCAATGGACTTTGCACTACATTATCATATTGATTGGCTAAAGATCAATATTAATAAACGCTGGAAATATACTCCTGCAGATCATGCATTTTGGGTTTGGTTGGGTGCTGATCAATTGGCACATACTTTAACATATTTAGGATTGGTTTGGTTAGCAGTATGAAAATTATAAATGGTGATTTAATTGAATTAGGCAAGAACAATGAATTCGACATTATACTGCACGGGTGTAATTGTTACAACGTCATGGGTGCAGGCATTGCGGCACAGATTGCACAACAGTTTCCAGATGCGGAGATGGCAGATAACGAAACCTTACGTGGCGACGCCGGCAAGCTGGGTACATATACCATAGGCATGAGTGGCCGACTAGTTATACTTAACTGCTACACACAATTTGGTATTAGTAGCACAGGCAATGATGTGTTTGAATACACAGCCTTTGAACGTGTGCTGGACAAGATTGCACACCGCTTTGGCAAATGGCGCATTGGCTTACCCTTGATTGGCATGGGTCTGGCTGGCGGGGATGAAGGCCGTATTGTTCCCATGATTGAACGGTTTGCTGAACGTGTTGAACGGCAAGGCGGCTCAGTTACCATGGTCAAGTGGAGCCGCAAATGATCAGTTTGAATTTCACCATACGCAATCCGTGGAGTAGGCAATTTGATAACTTGTGGAATCGCTGTTATGCTACCCCATTTCAAAACAAGCACGTTGAGCTAGAGCTCACTAGAGACTTTACATTGCTATCTGTTATGTTCAATTGGACCATACGTCAAAGTCACGCAGGTTTAGACATTGAATTGGGCTTGTTTGGTTATTGTTTTCATTTTAATTTTTACGACTGTAGGCATTGGGATTATGAAACCCGTAGTTTTATCAGTTAGCCAATGGCAGGCAATCAGGACAGAACTTCAAACTGAACACCCACGCACTGTTTTTATGCTACGGGATAAAATGAAACGAGTCCTTGGCTTTACTGTTAGAGAGCATAATGAATGGGTACCAAAATTGGACGGCGGCTACAGTGAACACTCAATCAGACTAGACTTTTACAGCGAAAGAAAGTATACTATGTTTCTACTCAAGTTTAGCGAATACATGAAAGACAACTAAAGGATACTAAAATGACACTAGAACAACTCAAAGATATTTTTAAGAATCAATTAACAGCAAGCGAACACTATACGCCTAAATCCACAGTGGAATATATGATTATTGATCCACTTGCTCAATCTAAACTAATCAAAGAGCACCCTGCTGACAAGCTGGAGTCTTTGATCGCAGAGCTTGGCGGTTTTGAATTGGATGCTTACAGAGACAGGATGCCAATCTTTATCAAGCCTGAAATCCAAATAGCATTATGAAACATGTAGAAGTAGGCATGTTTCGTTTGCCAGGATTGACTTTTGGCAAGGAAGAAATTACAACAGAAGTGCTGGAAGAAATGCAAGCATGGGCAGAAGCTGAAGGTGTTGGTATGAGCATGACTGAAACACTTTGGAGTTTCAAAAAGGAAGCACACCGTGATTGGTTTGTGCTACGGTGGAGTGATAGTTTAGTTAAACCGAAAGCAGAAGATGTATAAAACAATTTACACAGAAGTTGAAGTCGATGTTAATCTTAGTGACTTTGAAACAGACGACTTAATTGAAGAATTAGAGTCACGTGGTTCTGGAGCATTAGACTATGGTGACGGCAAAGAAGTGCTACAGTCAATTTTTGAAAAGCGTAGACTTGGCCAAGACTATCAACTAGAATTGGAAATGTTAATCTATCTAGGACTTGGTCGTATTGTATGAACATAACACATTTTAGTCGCGAACGACTGTATAAAACATTCAAAGCATGGGAAGTGCCCCAGGACTTTGCTGACCCTATGGCTAACTATCTAGTCTATGGCTATGAGCCAGGCTCATGCTTTAGTGCTGTACTAGCCAATGACTTTATTGGCGCAATTCGATCAAGCCACCCTAGCAATACAGTTGAAGCATTCAAGGCCCTGGCAGGTTGGCTATACAGTCATGTACCACCCGAAGCATACGGCAATTACGACCGAGTCAATGCCTGGTGTGAGCTTGGCCCTGATGAACGCAGGGCTATACTGGAACTGAACAGGCTAATCTACACAGCCAAAGAAGAAACATGGCTGGCCCTCAAGGGTGAAGAAGTGATGGCATGAGTGGTACACCAGCAAGCTCAAGTCCGGGCATAACGGGCTTTATTGAAATCTTTGAGGGCAGGCTGGCCAAAATGAAGCTACACCTTAAAGAAGAATTGGGCAAGGCCAAAAGCGATAGGGACCGTAAGAACATGCGCCGACTTACTAGTGATGCTCGTAAACTTAACAAGACACTGAAAGAAATGCGTAATGCGTCAGCTAAGAAGTGTCCACATTGTGGAGAAAAGTTATGAACGAAGGAGAACAAGCAGGCCGCTGGGCTATGATGTATCTCTACATGGTGCTGTTCGCTGTATGGTTTAATATTGCTTGCATTGTTGGCTGGCACATCAAGGAGTGGTTTTTATGAACGAACGAATTCAACAACTTTGGTCACAGGCTGAAGAAGAAATCAAGGCAGAATATGAAGATGAAAGTCGTAGGAACAGACGACTCTATAACGAAATCTTTTTGCCAAAGTTCGCCGAGTTGATTGTGCAAGATTTAATTGATAGTATGATAAAACGATACGGTGACGATGACGAGTTACCAATTCAGGAAATTAAATTGTTTGTTAAAGAACATTTCGGAGTTGAAGAATGAAACTGTATAAGCATAGCAACGGTAAGACCAGTATCTTCCCTGAGCATATTCCCAAGGGTTGGGAAGTTATGTTGAAGCCAACTACATTTGAAATAGTATGGCGTAGGATTGGATCACGATGACACAAGAAGAATACTTTGCGGCCAATCGTCCTAAACCCAAGTACAAGTTTGGGGATAGGGTAGAAGGTGTATACATGGGCATACCTTATGTTGGTACTGCCTATACTGATAACATGCGCAATGAAACAGAAGGCCCTATGGTATCTATTCATTTGGATTTGCCTATGAAGATTGATAGTGTATGGCACAACAACATACGTGTAACATATAAACAGATTAAGGGACTACGTTCATGACTATCTTTATACCCGTGTTGTTTATATGCCTTAACGGCAACTGTGAATTTATGCAGGCTAAAACATACTACAAAAACGAAGCACAATGTCGTGCCAGTCTGGACGTGCAAAAACAACACATGCGAAATTTGGTTAAGGAAGCAGAGAAACAAGGCACCAACGGTGATATTACCATTTTGGAAGGTACTTGCATTGATACTGAAATCAAAACAACTCAAGGACGAGTAACATGACTCTTGAAGATTTAGAATATATCTTTGAATATCAAATCGAAGAAGGCACAGAGAAGCTGTACTTCATGCTGACTGATGGTGACGGTCATCCCCTAATACAACGGCACCCTAGTGATGATTTGGCTGGACTATTGCCCATGCTGGATAGTTTTCAATACACAGGACACAATGTGATGCCGAGATTTACCAAATGAAAGTAGGCGGTGTTGATCCAGCCATAGCTCATAACATTGAGCTGGCCAAGCTGACACAACAACAAACAATCAAACAGCAACAGCTCAAAGTGATTACTGATAGGCAGGAAGAAATAAAACAACTGCGCCCCAAAGATCCAGGCAAGGGTGTTAACATAGATGAAATGGTGTAATGATGATTAAAGGCTTAATGGGCACATGCGGTGTCACAGTATCAGCAGGCAACACAAGCCTACCTTATGTTGGGCCCAACCCTAATAACCCCATGACGGGTATGCTACGTATCAACAATACAGATATGGAAGTGTTTAACGGCTCTAGTTGGCAACAGCTTGCCACCAGCTATGCCACCGTAACCTTAGATCAAGACACACAGGATCTGTTACAATGGGCACGTACACAACGACAGCTTGAAATGAATCGTGCTACCCTGATTGAAAACAATCCTGCATTGGAAAAGGCATACAAGGCCATACTACGTGCAGAGCAAAACTTTGATATACTGTCAAAGTTTGTTGAAGAAGATAATGAACACGGAATCGTTGTAGGCTACAACTTTAATACACCATGACACGAACAGAAAGGGACGTATGATAATTTATTTAGACATGGACGATGTAGTTGCAGATTGGAAAATTGCGGCTGAAGCAATAGTTAAAAGAAGTTGGCACAATTATATAGAACGTATTCCAGACGAAGATTGGAATAAAGTCAAAGCTAAACAACGTTTCTATAGAGACTTGCCTATTAAAGATGGCGCACATGACTTAGTTAATTTTTGTCGTGATGCTGTGGCCAACGGTTTGGCAGATGACTTGCGTTTCTTAACAGCTCTGCCACACGACTTCTCGTTGCCGTTTGCGGCCTATGATAAAGTACTTTGGGCAACGGAACGTTTTGAACGTATTCCTGTACTGTTCGGACCTTATAGCCGTGACAAGCATACACATTGCCAACCGGGTGACATCTTAATTGATGACCGCACCAGCAACTGTGAAGAATGGAACGCGGCCGGTGGACATGCACACATTTATCGTACTTGGGAAGGATGCCGACCATGGCTAGAACAAACATTGAATCCGATGCCCGAGTTGTAATATCACACGGTAGACAAATGGGCAAGAGCTATGTTAATAGTTTACTTAAAAATTGGTACGCAACTATGCGAGAACAATATACACCCACAGTAAAATGGCAACGTTTGCCTGGACTTAAACTGCAAGCATATACAGATGATGTAGGACCACGTGGTTTTGAGCGTGGACTTAATGAAAGTGATATGGATCCTGTACAGGCTTGGACTACGGAATGTAACTGTGGTACACGCATGAGTTTTAATGTATGGAAGTTTAAAAATGAAAAACAAATTACCATGTTCTTAATTAGGTGGAGTGAATGATTACACAAGAACGCAAAAGCAAATACAAACATAAGATTACTGTTCCAAGAACTAATCAGCATGAACATGATATGCGAACATGGTGTGAACAAAGTTATGGCCCTAGTGGTCGCAAGAATCGTTGGCGCTTTGGTTGGGTACAAACTGACAGCACATTCTATTTTCGAAGTGGCAAAGATGCCATGATGTTTGTGTTAAGGTGGAGTTCATGACAGTTACACTACCTTATGATCCGGTGTGGGAACCTTTAGAATGGGCCAAGAAATATTGCCCAAGTTATATCACTAATGATATGCATTGTGATGGATACAACACTTATGATAATACTAAGATTGATTATTTTTTTGCAAATGAAAAAGATGCCATGTGGTTTGTATTAAGGTGGAGCTCATGAGACACCCCGACCTCAAACATAGAGACAATGCTGGAGACTTGGAGTATTTTATTTCCAAGTTTGAATGTCGTATCGAAGACAGCCGCGAGTACAATCAATATGTAAGACCCATGCCTTACTACCGTGATGTTTGCTCTAGTGACGATTGGCGAATGGAAACCAAGATTACTCCTATGAAAGCTATACATTTGACTACAGATAATCTTGAACGTCTAATACGTGAACAGGAACGTATGGAACGTATGGAAAGTGATGCTGAGTACGGTAAGAAACTTTGTAATATGCTCCATGCAGACGAACGGGTACGTGATGACAATCCTGCTGTGGCCAAAGCATATCGCAACTATCTAACACTGTTGGAGTTGGCACGTAAATGAACTTACAAGAAGAACTGATTGAGAAAGCAGGCAAACGAATGGCCGATGAAATAGACTTTGAGGTACTGTGTAGTATGCTTAAAGAACTAGGTTGGAAGAAGATTGTTCTACGCCCAATGACTTGGGAAGATGGATACGAATTGGATGCTTGGACAGCTAAACATGTAAAAGGCAATTTTGAAACCATGGGACTAGTTTGGATCTTTGAAGATCAAGAAGATGCCAATTGGTTTGCATTGAGATGGCTATAAACAACTACCCAGCAACAAACTCCTTAGGGCCACCAAAAAACGTCAAATTGAATAAGTACATGATGGTCGGTGATCGTGTAGACGAAGTACATTCAGTTATAGTACACAGGTTCACAATGGGCGATGTTGAAGATCCTGACCTATATGCGGCTCAACCACTTTGGGAATGGCAGTCTAGTGAAATGGGAAAGTTTGTTATGGAAAAGAGTGTCCAAACGCCGATGTGGCATAGACAAGCCAATCCAAATCAATATCACATAGACTATTGCGTACAAGCCTGGCTCAGAGGAGCAGATTACACATATTGGGTTCTTAAGTGGGCGGATTCAGTTGACAACAACAATACAAGGTAGTATAATAACGACATGAATGATAAAGACAATTACAATTACGAATCGGGCGTTAATGAAGAGCAAGAGGTTGCTCAACTTAATAGCATTATCACTAACCAAAATGCCGTAGCCAAGGTACAGGCTATATTGGCCAAACAAAGAAGCCAGCCCAGTTTGTCTGAATGTGAAGACTGCGGCGAAGACATTCCGGAGCAACGTAGGTTAGCCATGCGTGGTATTACTCGTTGCATTTATTGCCAAGGACTACACGAGCGTAAACAGAAAGGCTTGTAATGAAAGAAGTGTTTTACAAAAAGGTCGGACGCAAGTACGTGCCTGTGAGTGAGTACGACCCTACACTTATGGATGCACTGCCCAAAGGTGCCCATCTTATAATATGTTATCCAGGCGGACGTAGTACACGTTACAATGTCAATCCTGACTTTGCTCCTATGATAGCCGCGGGTCGTTACGCAGAAGAAGCTGTAAGCAAATCACTTATGGAAGCTAGCGAAATCCGCCCAGCACGATGGGACAAGTTTACTGAAAAGGATCAACGACTTTGGACTGCTATCAAGAGCTGTATCCCCAAAGAACACAGATACATGTACACACATGGCAGTGCTTATGATGCTGTTCAAGCTGGAGTAAAGGCCATGAGTGTAGAAGCAGAAACCATGTTAGAAAACCCAGCCGTTCGAAAGGCCTACGAACGATTCCAGTTGGTTTGTCAATTGGCTAAAGATCATACCAAGAAAGAAGATCATGAGTGAAACTGTATTATGTAAAGATTGCAAACATAGTTTTAGACGTGTTGCGGATTGGCTGGCCCATGGTTCAGCTTCATTTGCCTACAGTTGTCGTAAAAGCTACAAACCAGCACATATGGAACCGGATTTGGTTCTAGGTGAAAAGAAAGTGCCAGCCAAATATGATTCCTGTGGTGTTGCCCGTATTGGTAACCCTAAACGAGAAGACCGTTGCGGTGAAACAGGCCAATGGTGGGAACCCAAAGACAAACGAGATTTGTTTAAATATATCAAACATGTGAGTGTATAAAATGGACATACTATATTATATTGCGGCTTTGGTTGTGGTTTTTTGGGCAGGAATGCATTATGCTCAAATTAGATTCTTGGCTAATATTGCCAAACATCCTGAGAAGTTTATCAAGATGCTGGAACAGATCAAAACTATCAATGATAACGAAGAGCTGGGACTGCCAGAAGATGCTGTTGAAGTGAGAATTGAGAAGGATAGAGACATGGTCTATGCTTATGAGAAGGTAAGCGGACAATTCCTAGCACAAGCTCAAAGCATACATTTGGCCATGATTGAAGCCACCAAGCGTTATCCTGGCAAGAAGTTTTGGCATCCTGAGTTAACTAAAGATACTCAAACGACTTGAGTTTTATTGCACATTGTAATATACTTAGAAATGTAGCAGGTTATTGCCTGCACAATAACAAAGGAAACTTAAAATGAAATTCATCTCTAAAGAAACCAAGACCTATAAGTTGTTCAATGCATTGTACAACGGCGACAAAGTAACTGCTTCCGATGCTGTAAAGCGTTTCGGTATCAAGAACATTGCGGCTGAGGCATCACGCATTCGTCAATCAGGCTACGCTGTTTACAGCAAGAGCCGTGTTGCTGGTAACGGTGTTACTGTTACAGAATACGAAATGGGTAATCCATCACGTGAAATCGTTGCACTTGGCTACAAAGCTAAGGCATTAGGCATCACACTTTAATTTTTAAAGTGTAGCCAAAAAGGACTCTTAGGAGTCCTTTTTTATTGGTTGACAGTTTATATCATTGAATATACAATTAGTCTATCGCAACAACGAAAGTTATAATGTCTAGTTTTTTTAAAAAATGGGGTTATCCAATGCCCTTCAATCCAGTAGTAAAACCTGTAATTAAAAAAATGAATAAAACACTATTTTTACAATCTGTACAAAACAATGTAAAAATTATTCAAAAATGTTTAACAACAGGAATAATTAATCTAGATGGGTTTATGTTTTGGGAAGGAAAAACTGCCAATCAAGTTAGCTTTGACACAGCAATGTCTAAGTGGGCAGACATATTAGGATGCACAGCAGTAGGAGCCTTACCAGTACTTGAAAAAACAGGAGCTGATGGATACATATGGTATGACAAAGCTAGCGGATATTTTGCAGAGATTGAATCCAAAGTTTGTGGTGTAAACCAAGAAGACCTCGCACTAGGTAAACGAGGTGCCTTATACTATTCTACAAATTTAGATAACCCAAAAAGCAAATGCAGTATTACAAGTCATTTTGCAGGATCATTTAAAGCAGATATGTCTAAGTCTACATTAAATTCTAAAAATAGAGATACTTTTTTAGTATTGTTCGATCGCACAGAAAATAAATTAATCGGATCATACAGAATCCCCGGAAGAAAAGTTGTCGAACTTCTTTCAGAACGCCAAAAAAGAAATTACGGTGTAGCACTTACATTGAAACTTAGTGCATTTCAATATGACGGAGAAATTTGGGAAACTTCCAATTGGGAGACAGAAGGATTTTCTAATTGGGAGAACCGTGTAATTCAACAAACTGCCAGATATATTCAAAGCTGATATTTGTAGATTAAATACCTGTATGCGAATACTAGTAACAGGGCATGAGGGATTTATAGGCAAGAACATGCTAGCCTGGCTCAATCAAGAGGAAGGCTGGCATATTGACGGCTATGAATGGCATCCACAAGAACGCCCGGATGTCCGAGAATATGATCAAGTTATCCATTTAGGTGCTATTGCCGATATGGGTTACAAAGATGTAGATCAAATACTTAAACAAAACTTAGAATTTAGCCAATGGTTATTCAACGAGTGTAATCATCACGGAGTTAACTTACAATATGCTAGTTCAAGTAGCGTATATGGTGAAACTAAGGACTTCAGCGAAACAGCACCTTGCAATCCACAAACTGCCTATGCGTGGAGTAAGTTTCTCTTTGATCGTTGGGTATTTCAACAAGACATTAAGATATTTGTACAAGGATTTAGATACTTTTCTGTCTATGGACGTTATCAACATCTAAGAGGGCGCAGAGCCAATGTACTTCACACTTGGCGCGAACAAGCTCGCAAGGAAGGTAAGATAACAGTTTGGGAAAATGCAGAATATATCAAACGAGATTTTGTTTGGGTAGGAGATTTGTGTCGTTTACAAATTGACTTTATCAAGACTGTCAAAGGCTCTGGCATTTGGAATGTGGGCAGTGGATTAGCCCATAGTTTTTTAGACATAGCAGAAGAGATAGCAGAACAAGAAGGAGTTCCTATTGAATTTGAACCGGTACCTCCCGAGCATATTGAACGTTTTCGTAGCAAAACTAAAGCCGATTTAACGCATTTGAAGGAAACTGTGGGCAAGCGCAAGTGGTTAAATGTATTCGAGTACTTGAATCAATAAATACATAACTATGAGAGCAAACGAATTTATCAATGAAGAAGCCTTTGGTACTGCCCAAAGAAGAACACAACGTCCAGGTGCTAGGCCAGTTCGTGGGCATGAAACTGTGCCTACATATAAAGACATGACAGAGATGGACAAATCACAGACTCCTCCAGGACGCGATAGCGGTCCTCGTAATGGTCTAGACCGTGAAGGCAAACCCATCACTGCTAAAAAAGCAACTAAAGATGCAGTTAGTATGTTGAACCAAGCTGTTAAAGATTCAAATAAGAAAAAAGCTGTGGCAGAACACGGCCCAACCAGTCGCAAATTGTGTGTGAGTAACGTAAGCGATGATGCATTAGGTGCGAGTGCGCTTGCAAGTTGTAAAAGCCAAGGCCTACGTGCTCGTGACGGGAAGAAAAGTCATTTAATTGGTCACGGTGCCAGTAAGGTACGTGTTACCGTTGGCGGCAAAAAGATTAAAGGCAAAGCACACGGCGGCCCCTTACCAGACTATGGTACACGTAAGGGACAATTATGAAAATATTAGACATTATTTTAGAAGCTACAGAAGGGCAAATATATTCAATTGGTGATAGTCATGCTGAAGGTCTAGCTTATGACAAGCGTATAACTGATTATGCACAAGGTGGACAACACAGTACTCAACCATCAAACTTTTCCGGTACCTACAAAAAACATCCGACTGGTGTGAATAATGTACCAGATGGTAGCAGTGTAATTGTTGCTCAAGGTTGTAATGATGCGGCCAATAGCTCACGAGCTCATATGGACAGTAAAGGAAAAACTCCGTTAGTTCCTCCTCAAACTATTGCAAATAATGTAGTAAAGATAGTACAGGCTTTACAAGCTAAGAAATGTAAAGTTGTATTTGTTCTGTTTCCAAATGGTGATCCAGCTAAGAAACCTTATTATGGCGGTGAGTATCAAGATAAAGTACGCCAAGCAATCAAGGCCGCTGTAGGAGTTCCAGTAATAGATTTAGAAGGTAAAGGATTAGGCCCGGATGGAGTACACGCTACTCCTGGAGCATATCTATCAGCCGCAAAAGAAGCGATACAGGCATTAGGAACAAGTAATCTCAAACCAGATAATTCACAAAAAATTGCGCCGCCTATTATCGATATGAAATCAGGCCAAGACAATGGAGCTCCATCAGCCGCAACTCGATCGTTATCAATTCCAAATGGCAATATAAATCCTGAAGTTGCCGACATACAAAAGGTATTGTTGGCACTAGGATATAAACTTCCAAGGCACGGTGTTGATGGTGTGCGCGGTCCAGAAACACGTAGAGCAATAGAACAATTTCAGAAAGATAATGGATTGCAAGTGGATGGCGACCCTGGCCCAGAGACTGTAACAGCCTTAAACAAACTTATTACTAGTAAAAATATTAAATTTACTAAAAGTACTGATGCAGATGTGAAAAAAGAAAACGCAACAGCATTTACTGGCAGAAAACGAAAGGCAGATGCCGCACCGATGCCAGAGCTACAGATGGATTCAGTGACTAAAGGCAAAGTTGGTAAAGTATTGGATTTGGTGGCTAGTAAGGAAAGTGCTGGCTATTATGATATTATGAATGGCGGTAAACGTTTCCCAGAAATTTTAGACATGACTTTTGCGCAATTAAAACAATTCCAAGATAAACATGCAAACAAAGCATTGAAGCGTTCTTCGGCGGCCGGGCGATATCAAATCATGGGTTTCAATATAGAGCCAAAGAATTCATATGTGCAAAAAGCAGGCCTTGATTATAATAAAGATTTATTCAGTCCCGAAAATCAAGATAAAATAGGTATTGTATTTTTGCGCGAATGCGGTTTACAATCTTGGCTTGCTGGCACAATGAGCAACGAGGCATTTCTAGATAAAATAGCACGAATATGGATGGCGTTTGCTGACTCTAAAGGAGTTAGCCCTCATGCAGGTGACGGTTACAACGGACAAGGTATTGGTCCTAAATGGACCTTGTCCGCTCTAGACCGCATACAAAACTCAACTGCCTAGTTAAATACCTCATGGATATAATAGGTAATTTATTAATCGCCCCTCCCTCAGTTAAAGGAAACTTCTGGTACAAAACAGTTGTACTAGTAACAGAACATCACGAAGCTGGTAGTATGGGGCTAGTGCTAAACAAACGCAGTCAAATGACTGTAAATGAATTCGCTAGTCAGCTGGGTTTTCATATGGATGTGCCAGGATTTTTATATCTCGGCGGCCCTATCAATGTAAAGAATCTCAGCTTCTTACACTCACCAGAATGGCGTTGTAACAACACAATGCAGATCAATCCAAGTTTATGTCTAAGCAGTGCAGAAGAAATATTGCCCAGATTGTCATTGGGTGATCGCCCCAAACAATGGCGCATGTTTTTAGGTGTATGTGGTTGGAGTCCTGGACAACTGCTTGGCGAAATCAAAGGAACTCCTCCTTGGGATCATAATGTGAGTTGGTGCACGGCCAAAAGCGATATGGAAATAATATTTGGTACTGATCTCAAGGATCAATGGGTGCAAACATTAGAGCGTTCCGGGCAGGAATTCGCACAGAACATATTGACTTAGGTTAAATATTGTAGTATAATTGTTACTTCGTTATACTTTTTGGTTGGGTCTGTAAACACAATCAAGAGAAATCTATTATGAGCACTTTAGTTTTAAACGCTGACGGTCTTCCTGTTAGCTACCTCCCTCTAAGCACGATTGGCTGGCAAGAAGCAATCAAATACATGGTCCTGGAAAAGGCCCGTGTGCTGGCTTGGCACGACGATTGGATCGTCCGTTCTTCACGTTGGGAAACACCTGTGCCCTCAGTTATCATGCTAACAGAATACATGAAGATTAAGAGCGCAGTACGTTTCAGCCGTGCTAACGTATACCTACGAGATGAAGGTGTTTGCCAGTATTGCGCCAAGCCTGTGGACAAAAAAGTAAGTACATTGGATCACGTACATCCTGTAAGTAAGGGTGGTAAGACTACATGGGATAACTGTGTAACAGCATGTGGTCCATGTAACAGTCACAAGAGTGACAAAGTTGGATTGAAGCCATTGAAGAAGCCTTACAAGCCTGACTACTACGAACTAGTGGGCAAGCGTAAGAAGGAACCATTCCAACTACAACACCCTGTTTGGGCGGAGTATATGAATTGAAAAAACTATTTTGGAATTGCTTAGGATTTCTAAGTTTAGGTATGGCATATATTGGAGTTATAACTCCTGGCATTCCATATAGTTGTTTTATAGTGTTTGCGGCCTATTGCTTTAGCAAGGGCAACGAACGTATGCATCGCTGGTTATACAACCACAAGATCTTTGGCCCATTCCTAACCAACTGGAATGAGCGTAGAGTGTTTCCTACCAAGATGAAATTCTTCATGTTAATCATGATGAGCTCTAGTTTGCTGATAATGTTCTTTACTGGTGTTAAACCTATTGGAATTATCAGCACCGCTTGTTTTATGGCTGTTGTTGCTATTTGGGCTTGGCGCTGGCCAGGTAGCGTAGAAGAACATGAAAAGCGTATTTCCGAAGGACGCAAAATAGGCTGGTTCAACAACAGCTTCTAAGGTAAATAGTAGTACTTAAACTAAAAAGGTACTACTAAATGAAGAAGTTATTATTACTTGTACTACTAGCCTTCACAGGAATAGCACAAGCCTGGGAACAACGTGTTCCGCTACCACCACAAGCATGCCAAGTTCATAGCCCATACGGTTTTGCTCAAACACAACGTCCAGCACAACCAATTTGCCGTGAAGCATATTTGGTAGCATATGATGCTCCTGTTAAGATTCCAGTCTATGTTGCCTACACACTACTACCACAAAACGCACTGGGTTGTTTTCCGCGCACTAATGCGTTTGTTGCCGACCAATCACTAGGCGGCACAGGCGCTCGTCCAGATGACTATGCTGGCACAGGCTACGACAAAGGACATGCGGCTCCAGATGGTGACCTAAGCTGGACACAGCAAGTTGAGTACGAAAGTTTTTTAATGACAAACATGTATCCACAACATGGCAGTTTAAATCGTGGAATATGGAAATTGTTAGAGACATCAGTCCGCGGGTGGGCCGTCCAACTGAACCAACCATTTACTATATACGTTGGCGCATTATATGGCGCTGGTGATGGCACAATTGGTAACGGTGTTATTGTTCCACATGGTTACTACAAAATTGTAATCAACAATCAAACTAAACAAATTGCTGGATGGGTGTTCCCGCATACCAAGCCGTATGTTAATCTAGGTAATGACTTAACTGTGTTCCGCAAGCCAGTAGCTGACATTATGAAAACAGCCGGCGTACAATATAAGTTTCCAGTAGGTGCAATTGAACTACAACCTGGACAAGAATGGCCAGTAAACTTTGGAGCTCTTACCAATGCCAAACGTGCTAAATGTGGAAAGTCCGATGACTGATCCAAACAACTATCCAGTATACCCAGAGGACGATGGCTATGACACTCCAAAAAACCCTTACAGCCCTGTTTAATAATATTATTACAGGACTTGCAATGTATGGAATCAGCATGAGTCTAGCCTATGCTGGCTACATTGGACAAGACTACGATTCAAATTATGACTGGTGTGATCCTAGATTCTGCTGTCCTCCTAAGACTGAAGTATAAGTAGTTTAGGAGACTACTATATGACGATAAGAGAAACAGGTGGCAATGAAAAGCCTTGGGGAACTGAAATTATTTGGGCAAGCAACGACAAATATTGTGGGAAGATCCTGATATTTAAAGAAGCTGGGTCAAAGACAGCAATACAGTTTCACAAAGAAAAACACAAGTGCTGGTTTGTAAACGAAGGAACATTTATTGTTCGCTGGGTTGAAACAGAAACTGGCAATGCCAAAGAGAAGATAGTACAGCAAGGCGGAGTAATTGAAGTTCCACCATTGCGTCCATTCCAAATGGAAGCACTGCTACCTAACAGTGTGTTATTGGAAGTAGGTACAGCTGAATTGGAAAAAGACGTTAGTTTGTTAAGTGCAGAAGAAACTACTGTCTTACAGCCACAAGAGCCTTAACCAAATCTTCAATCATGCCATCATCGTGGAACGGAGTAGGTGCAAAACGTAACCGCTCCGTTCCCACATCCACAGTAGGATAATTGATTGGCTGTACATAGATGTTGTGGTCGTTCAATAGTGCGTCACTCATTGCTTTACACTTCTTAGCGTCACCTACTAACACAGGAACAATATGTTCCGTAGCACATGCCATAACTTCAATGCCAGCAACGCCCAATCGATGCTTTAGTTTACGGGCACGTTCTTGGTGCTTCTCACGTATCTCATTATGATCCTTAAGATACTTTATGGCGGCCAATGCGCCAGCACAAGTAACAGGACTCATACTTGTTGTAAAAATAAATCCCGCGGCTACTGAACGGATAGCATCTGCTACCACAGCATCACAAGCAATATAACCACCTTGAACGCCAAAGGCTTTTCCCAAAGTACCGTTGACTATGTCAACACGATCTTGTAGTCCTAATTGCTCTAACTTGCCGCCACCCTTTGCACCATAGAGGCCAACAGCATGTACCTCATCAATGTAAGTCATTGCTTTATATTTTTCAGCTAACTTGCATATCTCTTTGATATGTCCACAATCGCCGTCCATGCTGTAAACTGATTCAAATACCACACAGGGTGTGTTGCCTTGTGCAAAACTGATCTTGAGTTTTTGTTCTAGATCTTCTAAGTCATTGTGTTTGAACACTACTTTCTTAGCTTTACTGTGTTGGATGCCTACAATGATACTGTTGTGATTGTTCTCATCGCTGATGTATTCAATAGTAGGAATGATCTTGGCTAAGGCAATCAGTGTCCACTCGTTGGCCACATACGCACTAGAGAATAGTAATGCTTTTTCTTTCTTGTGTAATGTAGCAAGTTCGTGTTCAAGTGCTACGTGATAATGGCTAGTACCCGCAATATTACGTGTACCACCTGATCCTGCACCAGTCATATCTAATGCTGTGTGCATGGCATCTAGCACAACTTTGTGTTGGCCCATACCCAAATAGTCATTGCTACACCAGTTGGTTATATTCTTAATATTGTACGGCCCGTACCAAATAGCCTGTGGAAACTTGCCGTTTTCACGTAGGATATCGTTGAATACACGATATTTGCCGTTGTCTTTTAGTTGTACAATTAAGTCTTCGAATGGTTTCTTGTTTATCATAGTAAGCTATTTACTAAATATAGATATGAGAGCAAAAGAATTCCTACCAGAAGGTGCTAAATCGCACGGCAAGTTTACTAGTCTAAATGCAGATGTAGATGCGGCACTACCGGGCGTTTGGGTACAGCACCAATTACGTAATACTGACCCATATATGCAGTATCGTTACGGTATTGCTATTGCGGCCGCTCGTGCTGATGCGGCTGGTCATGTAGAGTTTGAACAAGAAAGTCCGTGGGCAGAGAACTTGACTATTGTTGGTTACACTCCAGAAGATGCCGAGGTTGTCAAACTAGCAGACAAACTAATGGGTGTTAAAGCAACCCGTATTGCAGATGATTCGAGTAGAGAACCAGCAGATACAAACAATGTTAGTCCTACAGCTAAACCTAAACGTAACAAGTACGGTATATAATGAAAGTACGTCACATATTAAATGAAAGCCTAGACAAACGTGCCACGTTTAATATTTTACATGAATTTGTAAAGTATGCGGCCGAGTCATTAGAATTAAAAACACTACCAAAGTTTCATTTTATCTTTGATAGTAATACAAGTGTAGAACGTAAGAGCTTTGGTGGATATGCTCCTGGTGAACGTCATATCGATGTTACTGTGAAGAATCGTCACATTATGGATGTGTGTCGTACATTGGCACATGAAATGGTACACTTCAAACAAGACTTGAACGATCAGCTAGTGGATGAAAATGCAGGAGCCACTGGTAGCCCACAAGAAAACGAAGCCAATGCAAAGGCGGCTGTTATCATGCGCAACTGGGGCAAAGCGCATCCTGACTTGTTTGAACAAGACGCAATAGGCTAAATCAAATAAAAAGCACCCGAAGGTGCTAGTGAATGTTACGCTATTCTGGCGAACAAGCTATGCTTATTTCTTTGTGCCCGTGTTCACGAACCCATAGAAC
>Ga0209191_1000866_pt1 | contig 21405 bp, 13 predicted proteins | sample S_130626_EF_Meta_FD_187320 | JGI IMG/M metagenome (GOLD analysis project Ga0209191, IMG submission 187320) | Freshwater microbial communities from Lake Simoncouche, Canada to study carbon cycling - S_130626_EF_MetaG (SPAdes) (version 2) | ecosystem: Environmental > Aquatic > Freshwater > Lake ...
GATCAAATGGTGGTGATAGACTATACATTGGTATAGGTTCAGAAACTGCAGGTAATGCAGCAAACCACTTTGTGATCGGTGGTAAATATTTCACCGACATGTTGGATCATACTCCAGGTACGCTAACTGCGTCATCTGCGATTATTGTTGATGCCAGCAGTAAAATCAATAACCTTAATGTTGGTAATCTAACTCTTACTGGTAGCACTAATACTATTAGTTCCACAGATACCAATGGTAATATTGTTCTCACACCAAATGGTACTGGCAAGACAGTTCTTAATAATCCATATATTAATGGTACAACAGATACTCTTGCTGAGTATATCTACGATACAGTTGGTAATACTATTGCTGCTGGAACTGGTCTTACTTCAACAGTAAACGATGGCGCAAATACAACTACGCTTTCTATCACCAATACTGGTGTAAGTGCTAATACCTATGGTTCAGCTACTGCGATTCCAGTATTAACTGTTAATGCTCAAGGTCAGATCACTTCAGCAACTACTGCTTCTATCACTACTACTCTCGCAATCGCTGGTGATACTGGTACTGACTCTGTTGCTCTTGCCACTGATACAATTACATTCGTTGGTGGTACTGGTATTACTTCTGCAGTTGCTGCAGTTGGTGCTGCAACTAGCGTAACTTTTGATATTGATTCAACTGTTGCTACACTAACTGGCACTCAGACTCTTACAAATAAGACTTTAACTAGCCCAACAATCAATGGCGCAACTATTGGTTCAGCAGGTGCTACATTCAATGGTTCTACTTCTGGTACTATTACTGTTGCTGCAACAGCCATCGCTGGGTCAAATACATTAACACTACCAGCTGCAACAGATACGCTAGTTGGTAAAGCTACTACTGATACACTTACTAACAAGTCTATCAACTTAGCAAACAACACACTAACTACTACTTCTGCCCAGTTAGCAACTGCTATCTCCGATGAAACTGGTACTGGTGTTGTTGTATTCTCTAATACTCCAACTCTTGTAACTCCAGTATTAGGTGTTGCTACTGCTACAAGTATTAATAAAGTAGCGTTTACTGCTCCTGCTACTGGTTCTACTTTAACTATTGCTGATGGTAAAACTCTTACTGCAAGTAATACTTTAACATTCACTGGTACTGATACTTCTTCAGTAGCATTCGGTGCTGGTGGTACTGTTGCTTATGTAGCAAACAAACTAAGCGTATTTGCTGCCACTACTTCTGCTGAACTTGCTGGTGTTATCTCTGATGAGACTGGTACTGGTGTTTTAGTATTCTCTAACAGCCCAACTCTAGTAACTCCAACTCTTGGTGCTGCTTTAGCAACTAGCGTTACTGCCACTAGTGGTAATATGACTGTTAATGCTGCAGCTGGTAATAACAGTGTAAACTTAGTACCAACTGGTACTGGCACTGTTGATGTTGCTAACAAGCGTATTACTTCTGTTGCTGAACCTACTCAGTCTAGTGATGCTGCTACTAAGAACTATGTTGATGCAGTTAAAACTGGTCTTGATGTTAAAGACTCAGTTATCGTTACTACGACTGGTAATTTAAGTGCAACATATTCTAACGGAACTTCTGGTGTTGGCGCAACTCTTACTAACTCTGGCACACAAGCTGCTATTACTATTGATAGTAGAGTTCTTGTTCTTAACGAGCGTGTTTTAGTTAAAGACCAAACTACTGGTTTACAAAATGGTTTCTATAAAGTTACTACTGTTGGTACTGCTTCTACAAACTGGGTATTAACTCGTACAACCGACGCTGACGAAAATAGCGAAATAACTCCAGGCGCATTTACTTTCGTTGAAGAAGGTACTGTTGGCGCAAATAATGGTTATGTTTGTACCAATGTAGGTGCCATTACTATTGGTACTACTGCAATTAGTTTTGTTCAGTTCTCTGGTGCTGGTTCTGTTATTGCTGGTGATGGTTTAACTAAATCTGGTAATACATTAAATGTGGGTGGAACTACAAACCGTATTTCTATCTCTGCTGATGCTGTTGATATCTCTGCAAGTTATGTTGGTCAAGCAACTATCACTACTCTTGGTACTATCGCTACTGGTACTTGGCAAGGTTCAGTAATTGGTGCTACTTATGGTGGTACTGGTGTTAATAATGGATCTAATACTTTAACTCTAGCAGGTTCAGTTACTCACGCTGGATCATTTAGTCAATCGTTCACAGCAACTGCTAATACTACATTAACGCTACCTGTTACTGGTACTCTTGCAACGCTAGCTGGTACTGAAACATTTACCAACAAGACTTTAACTAGTCCAGTTATTGCAACCATTGTTAATACTGGCACATTAACACTTCCAACTTCTACTGATACGCTAGTTGGTCGTGCCACTACTGATACTCTTACTAACAAAACAATCACTGGCGCAGTAATTACTACTGGTAGTATTAACAATACTCCAATTGGTGCTTCTACTACAAATACTGGTGCGTTTACAACTCTTGCAGCTTCTGGTGCAGTAACACTTACCGCTACTACTGATGCTTCTGCTCTTGGTACTGCTGCAGCTGTATTGTCTGGTGGTTTATCTGTTGCTAAATCAATGTTTGTTGGTATTAATATTACTGGTGCTGGTGCTGGAACATCTACTCTCGATGGTTTCAACATCGATGGTGGCACTTACTAATTGAGCTAAATACATGGTGGGTGAAATTCCCACCCCAGTATATACTGGTTGTTTTAATTCTACATAGAATAGGTTATTATGGCTAACACAGTCGTTCTCAAACGAAGTGCCGTAACAGGCAGAAATCCAACCACAAGCGATCTTGCGCTTGGAGAGTTAGCACTCAACACATACGATGGTAACCTATTCTTCAAAAAAGACAGTGGAACTGCTTCCATTGTAACTGTTACCACATTAGCTGGTACACAAACCCTCTCAAATAAAACTCTTGCGTCGCCTGTAATTACTGGCACACTAACTGCTGGTGGTACTGTAGGTACAAATGGACAAGTTCTGGCATCAACAGGATCTGGTCTTCAGTGGATCACAAAAGATGTTTCCACATTAGACAGTTTAACAGATGTTGCTATTAGTTCTCCAGAAGCGCAACAGGTTTTAAAGTATAATGGATCTCAGTGGATTAACGCTAATTCAGATGCTACTGTTGCTTCTGCAGTCTTTGCTGCTAACGCTGAATCAGATTTAGGATCAGTTACTGATGCGATTGTTACTATAACTGAAGATCTTGGTTTGGTCACAGATGTCGCTACTTTTATCTACAACATGGGATCATTGGTTGTAGATGGTATTGTTTCTTTAAACAACTTAGATCAGTCTGTGAAATCAGACTATCTTTCTTATGCAATTATTTTTGGTTTCTAAAGGATTATAATGGCTCGCCAACTTATTGAAAAATATATTTTTACTCCAGGAGAATCAGGAGAAGGAACTTTAAAATTTCCTGGAAAATGTGACTTAACTCAGTTGTTAATTGTTGCGAATAAAACCAATCAAACTAATATGTATGCGATTGGTGACCCGACAAAGAATGGTACAATCACATATGATGCTACGGATAATACTACATTCTATTCAGAACAACAAGGTGTTACGACATTAACATTCTCTTCAGATACTTCAATGTATCTGACTGATGATAAAATTTCCATTTATACCGATGCTCCAAAGAATATTGGTAATATTGTTCGTCCGTATGCGTTCGGTGTTGATGCTATTGAAAGAATGCGTGTTTCCAATCCCCAGTCATTAATTGACGCTGACTTTGAATATGGTCTGCAGCCTACTAAATGGCAAAACTATTTTGATCAAAGAAATATTGCAGGTATTTACGAAAAGCCAGGATTAGATTTGTTCGTAACTGATGTAACAACTGATGGAAATTCACCATCTCTTATTACTGTTACAACTTCTGTTGCTCATGGTTTAACTACAGGAAATCCTATTATTGTTTATGGATTAGGTAATACTTCATCATCTTCTAGGGGTGAGGGTTCATTCGTTATTAATTCTTCAACATCTACAACAATAACATATTACGCAAAAGGTATTGTTGGAACTAATGGATTATCATTATACTCTGCATCAACTTATGCTCGTCGTGGTGGTTTTTATACTGGTGCTGCATTACCAACTTATTCATTCTCATCAAATGGTGCTAATCCATCAGTTATTACTGTAACTTGTTCTGCAAATCATGGATTAGTTCCAGGATGCCCACTAGTTGGTATTGCTGTTACTAATGGTACTAATCATGCATTATTAACTGGTAATTTCTACGCTGAAACAGTTCCATCTCCAACGACATTTACTTTTACTGCTCGTGTTGGTGGTGCAGTTGCAAACTCATCGATTACAGCAAACTTATTTACTCGTTCAGACGCTTTCGTTCTACATCGTCCATTTGATGGTGGTGTTCAGTTAGGTAACTTTGTTCCAACTCATGGAGCATCTGTATCTCGTCAAACTAAAAAATATATGCGTTACCAATCTGGTAAAGGATTATTTTGGTCATCAGGTGTTTTGTTTAATCCTGTTATTAACCTTGATCAAATTTCTGCTGCAGCAACATCCACTGGTTCTTTAATTACTGTAACAACTGAAATTGATCACGGACTTCAAGTTGGTTCAACTGTTGAAATTGCAGGTGTTTTAACATCAGGATATAATGGAACATATGGTGTTAATAGTATCGTTTCAGAAACAGTATTTACTGTTGTTGCTGCTTCTGTTCTTGGTTCTGCCACTGCTGTTATTACATCTTTCCCTCGTGTCACTTGCACCCACTGGTCAGGATCTACTGTTCGATGCGGTCCATTTGATGAACAAAATGGAGTGTTCTGGGAATATGATGGTAAAGAATTGGCAGTTGTTAAAAGATCTGCCACATATCAATTATCTGGTTTTATTACTGTAACAGCATCATCTCAGTCTGTTACTGGAACCAACTGTCGTTTCACTCAACAGTTAAAAGTTGGAGATAATATTGTTATTCGTGGTATGACTTACAAAGTTGGTACTATCACTGATGATAATACAATGACTATTAATCCAGAATATCGTGGTGTTAGTAATTCAACTTCAATTAAATATTCTCTTGTGTCTGATCAGAGAGTTCCACAATCACAATTTAACTATGATAAGTTAGATGGCACAGGGTTTTCTGGATTTGATGTTAATTTAAATAAAATGCAAATGATGGGTATTTCTTACTCATGGTATGGTGCTGGTTTTATTGATTTTATGATGCGTGGAGCAGACGGCAATTTTGTTCTTGCTCATCGTATGAAACAAAATAATATCAATGATGAAGCATATATGAGAACAGGTAATATGTCTGTTCGTTATCAAGTTAAAAACGAATCTGCAGTATCTACTTTAGCTACAAATATTAATGATAGTTATAGTACGCAACTTGCTCTTGTAGATGCTTCTCGTTTTCCAACAACTGGTGGAACAGTATTAATTGATTCAGAACTAATTAACTTTACTGGAGTTTCTGGAAATAATTTAACAGGGTTAACTAGAGCTGCTTCTATGACACAATATGTCGGTGGTAAATCTCAAACATTTACAGCAGGAGCAGCTGCATCGCATTCTGTGGGTAATCAAAAAACTGCTGTTTGGTTAGTTTCTTGCACAGCTTCTCCTACTATCTGTCACTGGGGTTCTTCATATATTATGGATGGTGGATTTGATGAAGATCGTGGTTACTATTTTAACTATACGCCAGCCACTATTTCATTAACAAGTGGTCAGACTAAAACTGCATTCTTCCTTCGTTTGGCTCCATCGGTTTCTAACTCAATTTCTGGCACTCTTGGAGACAGAGATCTTATTAATAGATCTTTATTGTTACTACAGAAACTTCAAGTTCAATCAGATAAATCTGTGCAGGTATACGCTATTTTAAACCCAGGAAATATTGATGCGACTTCATTAACATGGACATCTGTTAATACTGTTGCTCTTGGTTCCCAACCTTCATTTGCTCAAATTTCTACATCTACTACTACTGCTGCGACTCCAGGTGAGCAAATTTTCTCAACTCTTGGACAACCATTAGGTTTTGCTGAAATTGATTTATCTAATTTGAAAGAACTTTCTAATTCGTCAATTGGTGGATATGCTAATTATCCAGATGGTCCAGACATGTTGGCTATTGTAGTTAAAAATATTGATAGTAATACAGCAAACGCAAATATTAACTTATTCTGGTCAGAAGCGCAAGCATAAATATACAAAAATAGAGGAATTTTTAAATGGCAACCCAAGTACAATTTAGAAGAGGTACAACTTCCCAGAATAATGCTTTTACTGGAGCGATCGGTGAAATTACATACGATACCCAAGTAAAAACATTACGACTTCATGACGGCACTACTGCTGGTGGTGGATCGACTCTTGTAACTCTTGCTGCATCTCAGACATTAACTAATAAGACAATGTCTACCAGTTCCGTGTGGAATGGTACTGTTATTGGTTTGGCATATGGTGGTACTGGTACTTCTATCACTGCAGCTGCTGGTGCAGTTGCTTTTTCTACTTCTAGTGGGATAACTGTTAACTCTCCTGGAACTTCTGGACAACTATTACAATCTGCTGGAACTGGAACTCCAATTTGGGTTAATGCGTCAAGTCTTACTGCAGGTTCTACAACCAATGCTACCAATGCTGTAAATATTGCTGGTGGTTCTGCTGGTTATCTAGTATATCAAACAGATACTAACACTACTGGATTTATTGCTCCAGGAACTTCAGGGTATCTTCTTAAATCCACTGGTGCTTCTACTGCACCAACATGGGTCACTCCAGACATTACACTAGGTACAACTGTAGTTGCTGTTGGTAATACACAAACATCTTTTGCTGGTATTACTTCTATAACAATGGGTAATGGAAGTTATGGTAATGCAACAGTTGGATCTATCACTGGCTCTGGTCCATGGACAGCAACTCTTACTGGTATAACATCAACTACTGGTATTTCAGTTGGACAAAATATTGGCGCAACAGCTGGTACTGGAACTCTTTTTGGTGGTTCTCCTACTAGCGTAGTAGTAGCAAGTATTGTTTCTGGAACAAGTATTACATATACAGTTACTGGTGGAACAACTCCAACTGCTGGTACTGTTACTTCGCTTACCACTTTTGGGTTCTTACAAGTTCCAACTGGAACTACTGCTCAAAGACCATGGGTTCCAGCTAATGGCATGATTCGCTATAACTCTACTCAATCTACATTTGAAGGTTATTCATCTAGTGCATGGTCTTCTTTGGGTGGTGTTAAATCTGTTGATGGTTACACATATATTCAAGCAGAAACTTCTGCTGGTGCTTCTAATGGTGACTTAGATTTTTATGCTGAAGATGCAGCTGGAACTGCAGCGACTCAAATTGGTCAGTGGAACAGAACTAACTTAAAAGATTACACTGGCACAATCGTTGGAACACAAACTACTCAAAATGTGTTCAACGCAACTGCAACTACTGTTAATGCTTTCGGTGCAGCAACTGCTTTAACTATTGGTGCCACTACTGGTACATCTACAGTTCGTAATAATTTAACTGTTACGGGTAACTTAACTGTAAACGGCACAACTACTACTGTAAATTCAACCACTGTTGAAATTCAAAATGCTTTTGTGTTTGAAGGTGCTACAGCTGATGCCTTTGAAACAACATTATCTACAGTAGATCCTACTGCAGACAGATCAATACTTTTACCAAATGCCAGTGATACTTTAGTTGGTAAAGCAACGACTGATACTCTAACAAACAAATCTATTAGTCTAACGAACAATACAGTTACATTTACTTCACTAGAATTAAAGACTGGTTGTTCTGATGAGACTGGTTCTGGTGCTTTAGTTTTTGCCACTAGCCCAACTTTAGTAACTCCAGTTCTTGGTGTTGCTACTGCGACTTCTGTTAACAAGGTAGCGTTCACTGCCCCAGCAACTGGTTCTACACTAACCATTGCTGATGGTAAAACACTAACAGCAAGCAACTCGCTGACATTTACTGGTACTGATGCTACTTCATTCGCATTCCCAGGAACTAGCGATACTGTTGTTACATTAACTGCAACTCAGACATTAACTAATAAGACTTTAACTAGTCCAACAATGACAACACCTACATTGGGTGTTGCAACTGCTACGAGCATCAATGGTTTAACAATATCAACTACAACTGGAACATTAACATTAGTTAATGGTTCTACTCTAGCGACTGCTGGTGCATTTAGTACTACTCTAACTGCCACTGCTGCAACTAATGTAACTCTGCCAACAACTGGTACTCTTGCTACATTGGCTGGCACTGAGACATTCACTAATAAGACTTTAACTAGTCCAACAATGACAACACCTACATTGGGTGTTGCTTCTGCCACTAGTATTAACAAAGTAGCAATCACAGCACCAGCCACTGGTTCTACTTTAACTATTGCTGATGGTAAAACATTAACATCGTCAAATACTCTTACATTTACTGGTACTGATGCTTCTTCTGTTGCGTTTGGTACTGGTGGTACAGTTGTTTATACAGCTAACAAATTATCTGTTCTTGCAGCTACTACTTCTGCAGAATTGGCTGGTGTTATCTCTGACGAGACAGGCACTGGTGCACTAGTATTCGGTACTAGCCCAGCAATTACTACTTCATTAACAACACCAAACACTTCGTTTGATCTTCTTAATACTACTGCCACCACACTTAATATCGGTGGTGCAGCTACTACAATTTCTCTTGGTGCTGCAACTGGTACTACAACAATTAACAATGCCAATGTGGTTATTACTGGTAACTTAACAGTTAATGGTAGCACAACTACTTCTAGTTCTCAGAATACTGGTTATGGTGACTCATTAGTTGACTTGCACTATACCAATAATGGTGTTACTACTTCAGACGATGGTAAAGATATTGGTTTAGTATTCAACTACTTTAAGACCACAGATAAAAATGCTTATCTAATATGGTCCAATGCTACTCAGGCAATGGAATATTACTCAACTGCCACAGATAATGGAACTATTATTTCTGGTACATTGGGTAATTATAGAGCAGCTGGATTCCAATTTGCTGGTTCTACATCAGGAAATACTACTATTGTTGCCACTGCTGTAGCAGGAACTACAACACTAACTCTGCCTGCCGCAACTGATCAGTTAGTTGGTCGTGCCACTACTGATACGCTTACCAATAAGACATTAACTAGTCCAACTCTAACAACTCCTGTGTTGGGAACTCCATCTTCTGGAACATTGACTAGTTGTACTGGTCTTCCAATTTCTACTGGTGTTTCTGGATTGGGTACTAGCGTTGCCACTGCTCTTGCCGTTGCTGTTGGTTCTGCTGGTGCATTTGTTACATTTAATGGTGCTCTTGGTACTCCAAGTTCTGGTACATTAACAAATGCCACTGGTCTTCCAGTTAGTGGTATTACTGCTTCTACTTCTACCGCACTTGGTGTTGGTAGTATTGAATTGGGTCATGCTACTGATACAACTATTGCTCGTTCTTCAGCTGGTGTTATTTCTGTTGAAGGTGTGGTTGTTCCAACTGTATCGTCAACAAACACTTTAACTAATAAAACTCTGACATTTCCAGTTATCGATAATATTAAAATGGGTTATACCACAACTGCTACTGCAGCTGGTACAACTACATTAACTGCCACAAGTGGCTACTATCAGTTATTTACTGGAACAACTACTCAAACTGTTGTTCTTCCAGTAACCAGTACATTAGCTGCTGGTGTGGCTTATGAAATTGAGAATAACTCAACTGGCAACCTTACTGTTCAATCTTCTGGTTTAAATACAATAGCAACAGTTCTTCCAGGATCTACTGCTCATTTCTTATGTATTGGAACTACACTAACAACTGCAGCTGATTGGGATTATGATTTTACTGCATTTAGCGCAGTTACTGGTACTGGTGCAGCTGTTCTTGCAACCAGCCCAACTTTGGTAACTCCTGCTCTTGGCACTCCATCTTCTGGTACATTGACAAGCTGTACTGGACTTCCATTAAGTACTGGTGTTACTGGTACACTACCTGTTGCCAATGGTGGTACTGGTGTAACAACTTCTACTGGTTCTGGTAATGTAGTTCTTTCTACTTCACCAACTCTAACTACTCCTGTTTTAGGTACTCCATCTTCTGGTACTCTTACTAGCTGTACTGGTCTACCAATTTCAACTGGTGTTTCTGGTTTAGGTACTAGCGTTGCCACTGCTCTTGCAGTAGCAGTTGGTTCTGCTGGAGCAGTTGTGGTTAATGGTGGTGCTCTTGGAACACCATCTTCTGGAACATTGACTAACTGCACTTTCCCAACACTAAACCAAAATACAAGCGGTAGTGCTGCGAGTTTATCCGCCACTTTAGTCGCAACATCTGGTGGTACTGGACAATCAAGTTATGTTGTTGGTGATATTCTTTACGCATCAACTACTACTGCATTAAGCAAACTTGCTTCTTCTACAGCAGGTTATGTTTTAACTGCTGGTGGTGCTGGTGTTGCTCCTTCTTGGGCAGCTGCAACCGTTGCCAATGCATCAACTCAAGTCAGTTCGTTAGGTGTTGGAACTGCAGCGTCAGGAACTTCTGGTGAAATTCGTGCGACAAATGCAATCACTTCTTACTACTCTGATGATCGTTTAAAAACTCGTACTGGTAATATTCAAAATGCTCTGGAGAAAGTTCTTTCTCTTGAGGGTTTCCATTACCATGCAAACGAAACTGCAGTAGCATTGGGTTATGATGCTTCTAAACAAGAAGTTGGTTTATCTGCTCAGCAAGTTCAAGCAGTTCTACCAGAAGTTATTGCACCTGCGCCAATCGATTCACAATACATGACAATGCACTACGAGCGTCTTGTTCCATTATTGGTTGAAGCAATCAAAGAACAACAAAAACAAATCGAAGAACTTAAAGCAAAGTTAGGTAACTAAAATGGCTGTTTCTACAAGAACTGGATTAAAAGAATATGCGTTAAGAGCATTGGGTGCTCCAGTGCTTGAAATTAATGTGGACGATGATCAGATTGAAGATCGAATTGATGAAGCATTAGATTATTGGAAACTATACCACTATGAAGGTGTAGAGCAGATTTATCTTAAACAGTTAATTCGTGCTTCTGAGATAACTCTTTCTACTTCTGTAGCTGGTAATTTTGCTCTTGCTGAAATTATTACAGGTGCAACGAGTGGTGCTACTGCTCAAGTCTGCCAAGAATCTCAAAGAACTTCTTCAGGTACTCTATTGTTAGTTAGAAATGTAGTTGGCACATTTACTGCAGGTGAGGCTATTACTGGCTCGGCAGGACATACTGCCACGCTATCTTCTATCACACTCCGTGAATACGATAATCGCTATATTGAAATTCCAGACTATGTTTGGGGTGTTACTCAAATTATATCTGCAGGGCAAGCATCTTCTTCAAAGAACATTTTCGATTTGCAATATCAATTAAGATTAAATGATTTATATGATTTAACATCTACTTCTTTAATCTACTACAAAACAGTTATGTCACATTTGGCATTGCTTGATTTTGAATTAAATGGTCATCAAAGATTTAGATTTAATCGTTTGAATGGTCGTTTATACCTAGACGCAAACTGGGCAACAGACTTTATCCTTGGTGATTATATTATCGTTCAAGCATATCGTCCAATGGATCCAACAACATGGTCTAAAATTTATAACGAACAATGGTTGAAGCACTATGTCACTGCATTGTTTAAAAAGCAGTGGGCAACCAACATTAAAAAATTCTCTGGTATTCAACTTCCAGGTGGTGTAACTCTGGATGGCGATAAACTATATGATGAAGCCACTACAGAAATTAAAGAACTGGAAGACGAACTACAGAATAAGTCAGCACCCCTAGATTTCTTCATGGGATAATAGATGCCTACTAATGTTTATTTTTCTCATGGTACAAAGAATGAGCAGTACCTAATTGAAGATCTTATTATCGAATCTCTTAAGATTTACGGTAATGAGTTTATGTACATCCCAAGAACATTAGTTTCTAAGGATGAAATTCTCGGTGAAGATCGTCTATCAAAATTTACATCGTCATTTCCAATTGAAATGTACTTTGAGAATGTAGATTCTCTAGATGGTCAAGGTGCATTTATTCAGAAATTTGGTCTTATGATGGAACAGTCAGCTACATTGGTAGTTGCTCGTCGTAGATGGGATCAGTTGGTTGGTCGTTACGGACAAACAATTATTCCTACTCGTCCATGCGAAGGTGATTTAATTTACTTTCCATTGACTAAAGGTTTGTTTGAAATTAAGTTTGTAAAACATCAAGATCCATTCTATCAACTTGGTAAACTGTATGTGTTTAAGTTACAAGTTGAATTGTTCCAGTATGCTTCTGAGAAAATTGATACTGGTATCTCAGAGATCGATGCGTTTGAAACTCTTAAAACATTCACTACTAATACTACAAGATCTCCAAATGGAGAGGTTACTTCTATCACAGTAACTAATCAAGGATCTGGATATACTTCAGTACCAACAGTGGTAATTACAAGTTCATCTGGTTTTGGTGCAACTGCTACAGCAGTTCGTGGTACTGGTGCTACTGCAAATAAAATTATTCGTGTAGATATAACTAATCCTGGACAACAATATCAAACTGCTCCAGTTATATCATTTACTGGTGGTGCTGGTGCTAGTGCTGCAGCAACTTCATCTATCGATATTAATATTGATAAGCCAGAGTCCTTCGGTGATAACAATAAATTTAAAACTCAAGCACAGGATGTATTGTTTAGTGTAACAAACCCATTCGGTGAAATTGATATAGAGAATAATCCATAATGTTAAACAGTAATGTATACTATCACGGAATAATCCGCAAGTGCATTGTAGGATTCGGCTCACTATTCAGTGACATCTATATCGATCGTCGTGAAGGTGATTCTGTGACTGGTGCAGTTATCCAAAGATTACAAGTCCCTCTTGCGTATGCTCCAAAAGAAAAATGGATTGTTCGTTTAGATCAGGATCCAACTTTAGAGAATCATGTTTACACTACTCTTCCAAGAATGTCATTTGAGATTATTGGATATAACTACGATCCACAAAGAAAAGTAAATCGTATGCAACAGCTAAAGTGTGGTGATGGTACTGGTTCAGTATCAACCATGTATACTCCTGTTCCATATAACTTAGACTTATCGCTATACATTCTAACAAAAACTCAAGAAGATGGTTTACAAATCATTGAGCAAATCCTTCCTACCTTTACTCCAGAATATACATTATCAATTAATGTTGTTCCAGATATGAATGTGAAGATTGATGTGCCTATTGTTTTAAATAGCGTATCAGTTCAAGACGACTATGATGGTGATTTCCAAACTCGTAGATTTGTTACACATAGTCTTAACTTCCAAATGAAAATGAATCTATTTGGACCAATTTCTGGTAAAAATGTTATTGATACTGTTAATGCCAATGTCGGGAATAATGAAGACTTTAGCAGTCCGAATAGAATTTATACTGCAGAGGGTGATGTAACTACTGCAACTGTTGATACGGAGAGTTGGCTGGACGGATTTTAATTATGGCACAAGTATATAATTCAAACTCCAATCTTAAAGCAGCTGGGGTTACTGTTGACTTTACACCTGACGATGTAAAAGAGTACATGAAGTGTGCAGCAGATCCGATATACTTTATCGAAACCTACTGCTACATTGTTACTCTGGATCATGGTTTAAAACTCTTTAAACTATACGACTGCCAAAAGAACAAAGTAAATGTAATTCATAATAATCGTCGTGTGATTCTTATGGAAGGTCGTCAACAAGGTAAGACGACTACCTCTGCAGCCTACATTCTTTGGTATACGATTTTCCAAGCCAACAAAACTGTGGCTATCCTTGCGAACAAAGCAACTGCTGCTCGTGAGGTTTTAGATCGTTATCAAACAATGTATGAGTTGCTACCAAAGTGGATGCAGCAAGGTGTTACTACTTGGAACAAAGGTGACATTGAACTAGAGAATGGTTCAAAGGTATTTACTGCAGCAACAGGTAAGTCTGGTATTCGTGGTAAATCCGTAAACATGTTGTATGTTGACGAAGCAGCGATTATTCCAAACAATGTGGCAGAAGAATTTTTTACTTCAGTTTACCCTACGATTTCTGCTGGTCAGACTACTAAGATTTTATTGTCATCAACTCCGCTGGGTTATAATCACTTCTGGAAGTTTTGGACAGATGCTGAAAAAGGTAGAAATGGATTCGTTAATCTATTCATACCATACTGGGAAATTCCAGGTCGTGATGAAGCATGGGCTGCAGAACAAAAAGCACAACTTGGTGAACTTAAATTTACTCAAGAGGTTCTTTGTAACTTCTTGGGTTCTTCTCTCACTTTAGTTCGTGCCGATACGATTTCTAGAATGAGTCCAGATACTATCGTCCACCAGAAAGATGGATTGGATGTGTATGTAAACCCACAGGCTGGTCATACTTACTGTATGGTCTGTGATGTGGCTAAAGGTGTTGGTGGGGATTATTCAGCTTTTCAAGTTATTGATATTACAGAGGTTCCTTACAGAATCGTTGCGAAATATCGTAATAATGAAATTAGTCCGTTGCTCTATCCAAATGTAATTTACAAAATTGGAAACGAGTATAACCAAGCATTTGTATTATTGGAAATTAACATCTCAGAACAGGTTGCTCACATCCTATATTCTGAAATGGAATATGAAAATATATTGATGGTTACAAGACACGCTATGGGACAAACAGTCTCTGGTGGTTTTGGTGGCGGTAAAACACAGTTGGGTGTCAATACCGATAAAAAGATTAAAAGAATTGGGTGTCATAACTTTAAGGCACTCGTTGAGGAAAACAAACTTATTATAAATGACGCTGACACGATCTCTGAAATTTCGACTTTTATTGAGAAGAAGGGTTCATATGAAGCGGATGAAGGTTATCATGATGACTTAGTAATGCCTCTAGTATTGTTTGGATGGCTTACAACTAACAGTTATTTCAAAGACCTAAATAATGTTAATCTACGAAATATAATGTACGCTAAGCAAATGCAAGCGATCGAAGAAGAATTAACACCATTCGGTTTCTATGAAGATGGCAAGCCAGAGAAGGCTCCATTAAACTTCTAGAAATCGTGTAAAAACTAAATAAAATGTAGACATGAAATTGTCTAGGTAAACTTATTAACAAGGAGAAATACAATGCCGTTTCAACTATCTCCAGGCGTTGCAGTCGTAGAAAAAGATTTCACTTCTATCGTTCCAGCCGTTTCATCATCTATTGGTGCTTTCGCTGGGGTGTTCCCATGGGGTCCAGTATTGGAGCCTGTAACAGTAGCTTCTGAGAACGAATTAGTTCGTCGTTTCGGTAAGCCAACTGATAGTAATTTTCAATCTTTCTTCACAGCTGCGAACTTCCTATCTTATACAAACAACTTATTACTAGTTCGTGCAGACGCTGGATCTTTGAATGCGGTTGCGACTACAACTGGCGGTCTTGGTACTGTCACTGTAAACAATGCTGGTTCTGGTTATACTTCTACTGCTGCAGCACCTGCTGTAACAGTCGGTGCTCCTGACCAAGATGGTGGTACACAAGCTGTTGTGACTGCTACTCTTTCTGGCGGTGCTATTTCTGCTGTTGCAGTTTCTTCTGGTGGTTCAAGATATTCATCTGCTCCATCTGTAACTATTTCTGCTCCATCAGGTGGATCTGGTGCTACATTTACAGTTGCTATGACTTCTGCATCTATCACTGGTTTTGCAATTAGTGGAACAGGTGGACAATTCACTTGCGCTGCAGCAAATATTGCTGTTGCTGACTTAATCACTATTAGTGGTACAATTTCTGGTACTGGTACAATCACTGGTTATTCAAATCCAACTACATATAAAGTTTCTGCCATTACTGGTAGCGGTTCTTCTGTTACTGGTTTTACATTAACTACTACTACTGATACAGCTATTGTTACTACTGCTGGTAATGGAACTGGTTTAACAATAGTTAATGCATCTAATCAGTCAGTATCATCTGTTACTGTTACTGCTGGTGGAACTGGCTATAAGGGAACAGTTACTGCTTCTTTCTCTACTGGTACAGCAGTTGCAGGTTCTGTTACTGTTGGTTCTTCAAGTATTAGCGGTTTTACTATTGTTACTGCTGGTTCAGGTTATGCTACTGCTCCTGCAATTACTGTCGGTAACCCTCCATCTGGAACTACTGCTACAGCAACTAAAACAATTTCTACTGCTGGCTTAAAAGTTATTAATGGAGAAACATACAATACTAACTTTGTAAATGGTGCTGGTGTTGTTGGTCCATGGGCTGCAAAATATCCAGGCGCAATGGGTAACTCTTTAAAAGTTTCTATCGCAGATGCTGATACATTTGATAATTGGACTTATGAAGATGAGTTTGACTCTGCTCCAGATACATCTGACTACGCTACTAATGCTAGTGCAACTAATGATGAAATGCATATTATCATTATCGATGAAGATGGTTTAATCTCTGGTACAGCTGGTACAATTTTAGAAAAATTTGCTTTTGTTTCTAAAGCAGGTGATGCTAAAAAGGCAGACGGAACTAATAACTATTACAAAAATGTAATTAACTCTCGTTCTGAATATATCTGGTGGATGGATCACCCAACTACAGTTACTGGTAGTACTGCATGGGGAACTACTGCTGCGTCTGGTTTAGACTATAAGAGTTTGAGTGCTGCTCTTACTATTTCTTTAGATGGTGGTACTGATGACTTAGCTGCAACAGATGGTGAAATTCAATCTGCTTATGCCCTATTCGCTAACGCTGAAGCATATGATATTAGTTTAGTTCTTGCTGGTAAAGCAACTGCATCTACTGCTACTTACATTATCAATAACATCTGCGAATCTCGTTTAGATTGCGTAGCGTTTATTTCTCCACAAGATGTAAGCAGTGCTGATCCAATTATCGGCTCTACTTCTACTGAACAGAATAAAGTTATTGCTTACCGTAATGCATTGCCATCTACTTCTTATGCAGTTCTTGACTCTGGTTACAAATATCAATACGATCGCTACAGCGACAAATACCGTTATGTTCCATTGAATGGTGACATCGGTGGTCTATGTGCTCGTACTGACTACACTAACGATCCATGGTGGAGTCCAGGTGGATTGAATCGTGGTCAAATTAAGAATGTTGTTAAGTTAGCATTCAATCCAAATAAAACACAAAGAGATATGCTTTACAAGTCTGGTGTTAATCCTGTGGTAACATTCCCAGGAGAAGGCACTGTCTTGTTTGGTGATAAGACTCTCTTGGCTAAACCAAGTGCGTTTGATCGTATTAATGTTCGTCGTCTATTCATTGTTATGGAAAAGGCGATTGCTACTGCTGCAAAATTCCAGTTGTTCGAATTCAACGATGGATTTACTCGTGCACAGTTTAAGAACTTAGTCGAGCCATTCTTGCGTGATGTCCAAGGTCGTCGTGGTATTACTGATTTCGTTGTTAAGTGCGATGAGTCTAACAACACAGGTGAAGTTATCGATCGTAACGAATTCGTTGCTGATATCTTCGTTAAGCCAAATCGTTCTATCAACTTTATCACTCTCAATTTCGTTGCTGCTCGTTCTGCGATTGCCTTCTCAGAAATCGGTGCGTAATTCAAGATAAATAGATAAGAACACAAGGAGAATTAAATGGCAAATATTGCTGATTTCAAAGCGCAGATGATCGGTGGCGGTGCTCGCCCTAATCAATTCCGTGTTGAATTAACATTCCCGTCATATGTTACATTGGGCTTAGTCGCAGGACAAAGAGCGCAGTTTTTATGTAAAGCTGCTCAATTACCTGCTTCCACTATCGAGACTTTACCAGTCTTGTATCGTGGTCGCCCAGTTAACTTTGCTGGTGAACGAACATTCCAACCATGGACTGTGACAGTTTACAATGATACTACTTTTGGTATCCGTAATGCACTAGAACAATGGCAATCTGGTATCCAGAATTACAATACAACTAATGGTCGTACTAATCCTACTGACTACCAAGTTGACTTGTCTGTTCACCAATTAGATCGCAATGGTGCAATTATTAAGAGTTATAAGTTTGTTGATGCATTCCCAACAACAATTTCCGCAATCGGTTTAGATTACGAGCAACAAAATGCAATTGAACAGTTTGATGTAGAGTTCCAATACAACTTCTTCACATCAGCTACTGGTGCAGCTGCTGGCTTTGGTGTCAATGTTTCTATTGATACTCCAGTTGGTAGTTTCCCACTTTAATAATTAACTGAAGGTTATTACATAATGCAGATTTTTGGATTTGAGATAAAGCGTAAGGATGAGGGGCAACTACCGAGTGTAGTTCCTCCTAGTCCGAATGAGACAGGCGCAACCGTAGTAAACACTGGTGTAAATGCTGGTGGATACTACGGTATGGTCATGGATCTTGAAGGTGTTATCAAGAATGAAAATGATTTGATCCGTCGCTACCGTGAGGTAGCGCAGTATAGTGATTGTGATGGTGCGATCGAAGATATTGTTAATGAAGCAATTGTGGCTGATGAAAGCCATAAATCTGTTGAGATTGTTCTTGATGAAGTTAAAGTTTCAGATAATATTAAAACTAGAATTCGTGAAGAATTTGATAATGTACTCCGTATATTAAAGTTCGATGAAAGAGCACATGAAACTTTCCGTGCATGGTATATTGACGGAAGGTTATATTATCAAATCCTTATCGATGAAACAAGAGTTAAAGACGGTATTCAAGAATTAAGATACATCGATCCTCGCAAGATTCGTCGTATTAAGAATATCAAAAAAGAAAGAACACCACAAGGTGTTGAAGTTGTAAAAGAGATCGAAGAATATTATCTTTACAACGATAAAGGAATTACAGAGCAAACAACACATGGTGTTAAACTGGCTCTTGATTCAGTGGTCTATGTTCCATCAGGATATGTAGATCCAAATACTGGTATGGCAATGTCTTATCTTCATAAGGCAATCAAACCAGTTAATCAATTAAAGATGATCGAGGACTCCCTTGTCATCTATCGTATCAGTCGTGCACCTGAACGAAGAATTTTTTATGTTGATGTGGGTAATTTACCTAAGTTGAAAGCAGAGCAGTATGTAACGGACATTATGAATAAGTTCCGTAACAAGATTGTTTATGATGCAACAACTGGTGAAACTCGTGACGATCGTCGTCACTTGTCAATGATGGAAGATTTTTGGATGCCTCGTCGTGAGGGTGGTAAGGGTACTGAGATTACTACACTTCCAGGTGGACAAAACTTAGGTGAGATTCAAGATATTGAATACTTCCAAGGTAAACTGTTTCACTCATTGAATGTACCAATTAGCCGACTACAACAGTCTTCTGGTTTCAGTATTGGTCGTTCACAAGAAATTACTCGTGATGAAGTTAAGTTTAATAAGTTTATTGTTAGACTTCGTAAGAAATTTAATGCATTATTTAACAACGCACTTCGTGTTCAGTTAATTTGTAAAGGTATTATCCGCCCAGATGAATGGGATGATCTTCGTGTTGGAATTAAATACGATTACATTGAAGATAATAACTATGCTGAATTGCGTGACAGTGAAATTATGCAAGCCAGAATGGGATTGTTACAAATAGTAGATCCATTCGTTGGTAAGTATTATTCACAAGACTGGGTTAAGAAAAACATTCTTCGTTTGGATGATAAAGAAATTAAAGATATCCAGAAAGAAATGAATAAAGAACAGGATATCATGATTCAGCAAGCAACTGTTCAAGGAGAACTTCAACAGGCAATGCAGCAACCAGCGATGGATGCCCAAGCTGAACAACAACAGCAACAGATGCAGCAACAAGCTGCTATGCAACAACCTCAGCAAGATCAAGGTGCTCAAGATCAACAGTCTGCTGATGGTCAAGATGCAGAACAAGATACACAACAAAGCAAAGGGAAAGTTACCAAATTAAAAACTGGTACTTGGCCAAATTAATAGGAGAATATTATGAGTGAAACAGTACAAAATTTAGTCCAAGCAATTAGAGCTGGCGATGCACTTGAAACAGAAAATGCTTTTACAGATGCAATGTCAGAAAAGTTATCAACTAGATTAGATGCTATGCGCCAGTCAGTTGCACAAAGTATGTTTGCACAACCAGCAGAACAAGAAACTACTGCAGAAGAATAATGCGTTATTACGAGTTTACAAAATCTCTAAAGCGATCTGATATCGTTGAAAGTATCAGATCCTATCTTCAGTTAATCGAAAGAACTGAAGAGGGTAAGGTTTTGATAAATGGTATTGAAACAGAATTTACGAGTTTAGAAGAAGCAAGACAATACATTAAACAAGACTATATTTCACATCAGTTAGAAGAACAAGTATCAAAAGACTTATACGAAGAACTATCAGAACATACTGTCGCAAATATTATTAAAGAATATCACGATATTAAAGTTACCGATACATTAATCGAAAATTATATACAACTTGCTTCTTCTCACATGTTTAGTGTAGACCCAGTTGTTCAAGGCATTCGTTCTCTTAATAAACTGGACAGATTGGTTGAGGGTAAATTGCATTATGTTCTTAATGATGAGTCAATTGTAACTATTGACGAGCGTACTCAAGTGCGCCTAAATAACTTATTAGATAATCAAACAGAAATTATTGAGTATATGAGAGAGTCAAAAGAGAACTTCTTTCATGTGCTTACACAATTAGAGGAACAATAAGATGGCAATGACTATCACAACCCTTAAGAATACAAACCAGGAAACTGTGATTCACTTCGCATCTTCTGCAGCAGAATCTGGCACTATTACTATTGCCAACTTAACTGCAACAAGTCAAGCAAGAAATTCAGCTACTCCAACAGTTAATATTGTTAAATGGCAAATCACTGGAGAGTTGGCTTCAAAGGTTAGCGTTGTTCGTAACAGCAAAAATGTTATTGTATGCGCACCAGAAAATGCTCCTTATGCAGAATTAAATGCATGGGGTATTCCACTGACTAATGATAATACTTCTGACATCGTTATTACTAATGGTGCTGCAAAAGATGTTACTGGTATTTTAGTTCTTCGTAAAGTTGCTGGCTGGTCTACTAAAGTTGAAGATGCTACTTACGGTGCTTACGATAACCCATCTGCTGTAGGAAGCTAATCATGAGACTAATTAGAGAAGTTTTCGAACAAACAAATACCATTGTTGAGTCTAAACTCGGCAAAGGAAAAGAATATTTTATTGAAGGAATTTTTCTTCAATCTGAACTGAAAAATCGTAATGGTCGTATGTATCCAGAATCAGTTATGGATAATGAAGTAGGTCGTTACATTAAAGAATCTGTCGAAAAGA
>Ga0209191_1000869_pt1 | contig 21341 bp, 27 predicted proteins | sample S_130626_EF_Meta_FD_187320 | JGI IMG/M metagenome (GOLD analysis project Ga0209191, IMG submission 187320) | Freshwater microbial communities from Lake Simoncouche, Canada to study carbon cycling - S_130626_EF_MetaG (SPAdes) (version 2) | ecosystem: Environmental > Aquatic > Freshwater > Lake ...
ACATTCTTCGTTTGGATGATAAAGAAATTAAAAACATCCAGAAAGAAATGAATAAAGAACAGGATATCATGATTCAGCAAGCAACTGTTCAAGGAGAACTTCAACAGGCAATGCAGCAACCAGCGATGGATGCACAGGCTGAACAGCAACAACAAGTAATGCAACAGCAACAAGCTGCACAACCTCAGCAAGATCAAGGTGCTCAAGATCAACAAGAAGCTGATGCTGAAGCAGAACAAGATACACAACAAAGTAAAGGGAAAGTTACCAAATTAAAAACTGGTACTTGGCCAAATTAATAGGAGAATATTATGAGTGAAACAGTACAAAATTTAGTCCAAGCAATTCAGGCTGGCGATGCACTTGAGACAGAACAAGCATTTGCAAATGCAATGGCAGAAAAATTATCTGCTCGTTTAGATGACATGCGTCAGTCAGTTGCACAAAGTATGTTTGCGCAAGCAGAAGAACCAGTCGCTGAACCTACTGCAGAAGAGTAATGCGTTATTACGAATTTACAAAATCTCTAAAACGATCTGATGTCGTTGAAAGCGTCAGATCCTATCTTCAGTTAATCGAAAGAACTGAAGATGGTAAGGTTTTGATAAATGGTATTGAAACAGAATTTACTAGTTTAGAAGAAGCAAGACAATACATTAAACAAGACTATATTTCACATCAGTTAGAAGAACAAGTATCAAAAGACTTATACGAGGAACTATCAGAACATACTGTCGCAAATATTATTAAAGAATATCACGATATCAAAGTTACCGATACATTAATCGAAAATTATATAAAACTTGCTTCTTCTCACATGTTTAGTGTAGACCCAGTTGTTCAAGGTATTCGTTCTCTTAATAAACTTGACAGATTGGTTGAGGGTAAATTGCACTATGTTCTTAATGATGAGTCAATTGTAACTATTGACGAGCGTACCCAAGTGCGCCTAAATAACTTATTAGATAATCAAACAGAAATTATTGAGTATATGAGAGAGTCAAAAGAGAACTTCTTTCATGTGCTTACAAAATTAGAGGAACAATAAGATGGCAATGACTATCACGACATTAAAGAATACCAATCAGGAAACTGTGATTCACTTCACATCTTCTCTTGCAGAGTCTGGCACTATTACTATTGCCAACTTAACTGCAGACACTCAAGCAAGAAACAGTGATACACCGATTGTTAATATTGTTAAATACAGTATTGTTGGCGAACTTGGTTCAAAAGTCTCAATTCTAAGAAACAGTAAAATTGTACTTGTATGCGCCCCAGAGAATGCTCCTTATGCTGAATTTAATGCGTGGGGCATTCCAGTAACAAATGACAACACTTCTAACATCGTTATTACTAATGGTGCTGCAAAAGATGTTTCTGGTTTCTTAGTTCTCCGTAAAATTGCTGGTTGGTCTACTGAAGTTGAGAATGCTACTTACGGTGCTTATGACGATCCAACTCGTGTTGGTGCTTCTACCACATTAAGTGGTTCTCCAGATAAGGTATAATCATGAGACTAATTAGAGAAGTTTTCGAACAAACAAATACTATTGTTGAGTCTAAACTTGGCAAGGGAAAAGAATATTTTATTGAAGGAATTTTTCTTCAATCTGAACTGAAAAATCGTAATGGTCGTATGTATCCAGAATCAGTTATGGATAATGAAGTAGGTCGTTACATTAAAGAATCTGTCGAAAAGAATCGTGCTTATGGCGAACTTGGTCATCCAGATACTCCTTCCATTAATTTGGATCGTGTATCTCACATGATTGTTAGTTTGCGCAAAGAAGGTACTAACTACATCGGCAAAGCAAAGATTCTAGAAACCCCAATGGGTCAAATTGCACGAGGTCTTTTAGATGGTGGTGCAAACCTTGGAGTGTCTAGCAGAGCACTAGGTTCCCTTCAAACAAATAACGAAGGTGTTCAAATTGTTCAAGACGATTTTATGCTGTCCACTGCAGCTGACATCGTTGCCGATCCGTCTGCTCCAGATGCGTTCGTAAGAGGTATTATGGAGTCAAAAGAGTGGGTCTTTGTTGATGGAAAGTTTGTGGAACAACATATTGAGGAAGCACAGCGTTCTATTCGCAAGGCTTCTTCACGAAATCTAGAGGAAGCAAAGATTTATGCTTTCCAAAAGTTTCTGAGTAAAATCAGATAAATTATAAATAATTTAATAGAACTATCCAGTTACAGGAGAAAACGATGTCAATCGAACAAAAAATCGCTGAAATTTTGGCTGAGTCTAAGAAACTAGACGAATTCAAAGTACACGGCACAGAAGGTGGTACAGATTCAGGTAAAGATGGTGCAAAGGCTGGTGATCAGTCTCCAATCCGTGATGCATCTAATAATGTACCAACTAGCAACCCAGCACAAAATGCAGACAATGATCGCAATGATGTAAAAGATCAAAACGATGCAGAGAATGCAACTGATAAAAAATCTAACCCTGCTACTGCTAAAGCAGTCGCTGGCGATCAAGCAGTCATTCGTACAGGTACTAGCGTTAAAGAAGATGTTGACGCATTATTGAATGGTGAAGAACTCTCTGAAGAGTTCCGTGCTAAAGCAGAAACTATTTTCGAAGCAGCTGTTATGACTCGTGTTAAGTCAGAAGTTGCTCGTATTGAAGAAGAATTCGAAGCAAAACTCCAAGAGAGCGTTGCACAGAATGTAGAGGGAATTGTTGAGCAAGTTGATGGATACCTCGGTTATATTGCCGAGCAGTGGATGACACAGAATGAAATTGCCCTAGAGCGTGGTATGAAATCCGATATTCTTGAAGGTTTCATTGGCGGTTTGAAGAATTTATTTGAAGAGCACTATATCGATATTCCTGAAGAGAAATTCGATGTGCTTGGCGAAATGGAATCTAAGATCGATGAATTGGAAGCAAAACTTAACGAACAAGTTGCAGCTAACATTGAACTAAGCAAGACTCTTGCTGAAAGCAATCGCACTGAAATCGTTAAAACTGTAAGTGAAGGATTGACTGATACAGAAACTGAAAAGTTTATGTCTCTTGTTGAAGAACTCTCTTATGAAGACCAAGCTAGTTTTGAAACCAAAGTAAAGACTATCCGTGAAAATTATTTCACAACTAAAGGTTCTACAGAAATTAAATCTGTAGTTACTGATGCTCCAGTAGAAGCATTGACTGAAGAAGTTTCTAAGAAATTAGATCCAGCTATGTCTGCTTATGCTGCACAGCTCAACAAATTAAACAAATAAGGAAATCCAAATGCAATCTCGTCAAGATTTAGTAAAAAAATGGGCTCCGATTCTTGAGCACGAAAGTGCTCCAAAGATTCGTGACAACTATCGTAAAGAAGTAACTGCGGTTCTTCTAGAAAACCAAGAGCGTGAAATGGCTAAACAGCGTGAAGCGTTGTTTGAAGCTGCACCAGCTAACGCTGTTGGCTCTTATGGCGACACTGGCGGTTTCGCTAAGTTTGATCCAGTAATGATCAGCTTGGTTCGTCGTGCAATGCCACAAATGATCGCTTATGATGTTTGCGGTGTACAACCAATGACTCAACCAACTGGCTTGATCTTCGCAATGAAGTCACGCTATTCAACTCAAGGTGGTACTGAGGCTCTATTCAACGAAGCTGATACAGACTTCGCTGGTACTGGTACTCACTCTGGTGCATATGACTTCGGTGGTTCTGAAACTACTGGTACTGGTCTAGCAACTTCCGATGGCGAGCGTTTAGGTCAAGGTGGTGTTGGTGATGGTTCTTTCGGTGCTATGGCTTTCTCTATCGAAAAGACTTCTGTAACTGCAAAGACTCGTGCTTTGAAGGCAGAATACTCTATCGAATTAGCACAAGACATGAAGTCTGTTCATGGTCTTGACGCTGAAGGCGAATTAAGCAACATTCTCTCTACTGAGATTCTTGCTGAAATCAACCGTGAAGTTATCCGTACTATCTACACTACTGCTAAGCCAGGTGCTCAAGTTGGTGTTACTACTGCTGGTACTTTCGACTTAGACACTGACTCTAATGGTCGTTGGTCTGTTGAAAAATTCAAAGGTCTAATGTTCCAAATCGAGCGTGAAGCCAATGCAATCGGTCAACAAACTCGTCGTGGTCGTGGTAATGTTATCATCACTTCAGCTGATGTGGCTTCTGCCCTAGCAATGGCTGGTGTGTTAGATTATTCTTCTGGTTTAACTGGTAAGAACGATTTGACTGTTGATGATACTTCTACTACTTTCGCTGGTATTCTAAACGGTAAGTACAAAGTTTATGTTGACCCATACACAAGCAATGTGTCAGCTACTCAGTTCTTCGTTGTTGGCTACAAAGGCGCATCTGCTTTTGACGCTGGCTTGTTCTATTGCCCATATGTTCCATTACAAATGGTTCGTGCAGTTGATCCTAACAGCTTCCAACCAAAAATTGGTTTCAAGACTCGTTACGGTCTAGTTGCTAACCCATTCGTTAACTTGGATGACGGCACTTCTGGTCAAGACAACTTGACTGCTGATGTGAACTACTACTACCGTCGTGTTAAGGTTACTAACTTAATGTAATCGACTAGTCGGTTTTGTTATGAAGCCGACACTAAGAAGCGGTATTTTAGAGGGATCTTCGGATCCCTCTTTTTTATTTGGATAAATAAAGTTATGGCTACTACAACTATTTCCTGTCCACTACCAGATAACATTACTCCATTATCACCTAATGGATTCATGTTCAACATTACTAAATTACCTAATCTGTCATTCTTTTGTCAGTCGGTAAATATTCCAGGTATCACTCTTGGTGCACCTGAGTTTGGTAACCCATTTAATGTGCAACCAATTCCAGGTGAAACATTAACATACGATCAACTAACTGTTCAGTTTCTAGTTGATTCTGATATGGCAAACTACAAAGCAATTTACAACTGGATTATCGCTTTAGGTTTCCCACAGTCTTATGATCAATACATTACATTCAATGCAAATGATAATTTAAATTATTCTGAGTTGGCAAAGAACTACTCTGACGCTACTCTGCAAATTCTTAATGGTAATAATGAAACTGCTCAAATCGTGCAATTCAGCGATATGTTTCCAATCACTATTGATTCATTGATGTTTGCATCTACAAATACAGATGTGCAATACCTAGTAGGGAATGCAACATTCCGCTACGGATACTACAAATTCTTGTAAGACAAACTTGATTTTTTTGTAATACTGCGGTATAATGGCAGTATATAAATGTGAGGATATTATGAATATTGAACAATTGCAAGAAGCGTGGGAAATTGATTGCCAGATAGATGATAACTATCTTGGTGAAACAACCACAGCTACTCCCAAGTTACATTCCAAGTATTTAAAACTACTTGTCAATGTCAAACTAAAACACACCAAACTCCAATCAGACTACAACTTGTTACGCAAGAATAAGTTTCGCCTATATCGTGGTGAACTATCTCGTGACGAATTAACTAATCTTGGTTGGGAACAATGGCAAGGTGTTAAGCCATTGAAGAATGAGATGGATGAATTCCTCTCAGGTGACACCGAACTAAATACATTAAGAGTCAAGATTGATTATCTTGAAACAATGATATATTTTCTTGAATCCGTTCTTGGCCAAATCAAAGCCAGAGACTGGCAGATTAAAACTGCAGTTGAATGGAAGAAATTCTTAGCTGGTATGTAATGATTAAAATTGAGAAGTTAGACGAAGTTTATGTTAGAGTTTTTAGCGATGGTTCTATTGAACAAGAACTCGCTGACTTCTTTACCTATGAATATCCAGGTGCAAGATTTACACCACAATTCAGAGCAAGACTCTGGGATGGAAAAGTTCGTCTATACGATCAGATAAGAAAAACTCTTTATGTTGGTCTAGTATCATATGTTGAAGAGTTTGCCACTCGCAACGGGTATGGCATCGAATATGTAACTCCTGTATTCCATCAAAATAATATTACACATGAGATTGTAGAAGACTACGCTAAGTCACTCAATCCTCATGGTCGTGGTAAACCAATTGAAATTCGAGACTATCAAATTGAAGCAGTAAAGACTGCTCTCGATAAAGAGCGCACACTGCTATTATCTCCCACTGCGTCAGGAAAGTCATTTATAATTTACACCACGATGCGTTGGCATATTGCACACGATCGTAAATGTATCATTATAGTTCCAACGACTTCACTTGTCGAACAGTTGTTTACTGACTTTGAAGATTACTCCTCTGCAAATGGTTTCAATACTGATGGTGCTTGCCAAAAATTATATGCAGGGTTTACTAAAGAGTTTACGAAAGATGTATTGATTACAACTTGGCAGTCAGTATACCTACAACCAAAATCTTGGTTTGCTCAGTTCGATGTAATCTTTGGAGATGAAGCACATCAGTTCAAAGCAAAATCCCTAACAACAGTTATGGAAAAGATGGACAAGATTCGTTACAGGATTGGAACAACAGGAACACTTGATAATAAAAAGGTTCATCGTTTAGTTCTTGAGGGTATGTTTGGTCCAGTACATAAAGTCACTACGACCAAAGCACTCATGGACTCAGGTAGGTTGACTACCCTAAATATAATGTGTGTAATGTTGAAGTATAACGAAGAGATTCGTAAAGCACAAAAGAATAAAACTTATCAAGAAGAGATGGACTTTCTTGTAAGTAATGAAAAACGAAATAAATTTATTCGTAATCTTGCAGTAAATTGTGAAGGTAATACCTTAGTACTTTTCCAGTATGTTGAAAAGCACGGTAAGATTTTATATGAATTAATAAAGGACAAGGTGCATGAAAATCGCAAAGTGTTCTTTGTTTACGGAGGAACAGATACTACAGATCGTGAAGCAATTCGTCACATTACAGAGGGTGAGAGCGATGCTATCATTATTGCTAGTTTTGGTACATTCTCCACAGGCATCAACATACCGTCTCTCGAGAATGTCATTTTTGCATCACCATCAAAGAGCAAGATCCGTAACTTGCAAAGTATTGGTCGTGGATTGAGATTGAAAGATGGCAAGACAAAATGTAATTTGTTTGACCTTGCCGATGATTTGCATTGGAAGTCTTGGAAAAACCATACTCTAAATCATGCAGCAGAAAGATATAAAACTTATGCTGAAGAAGAATTTAAAGTTAAAATTGTAGAGGTGGATCTATGTTAGACGACAACGAATTCTATGTTGTAATGAAACTCACATCAGGTGAGCAAGTAATGGCTGTTCTCAAGGAAGAGGATGATGAACATGTTCTACTCGAATCTCCAATGTGTATTAGAACCATTCCCATTTTAGAAGCACATCGTGAACATGTAACTGCGCATCCGCTGTGTCAATTTTCCGATGACACAACTTATGTAATCGCAAAACGAGACATTATGTTTGTTAAAAAACTACATCATGTTTTTATTCCACACTATCAACGGATTGTTGCAGAGCATGAGAAACTTTCGTTTATATCGAAAGATCAGAAAGAAGAATTGCTTTGGGAAGATGAAGTAGATTTAGAAGAAGCAAAGAGAAGAATCTTAATGCTTGAGGAGTTAGCGAAAACTCCAAAGGATGAGAGAGAAGAGGAAAGATACAGAGTCTTTATCGAAGGCAACGATACAGTTAATTAGTAGTAACGATCAACCCTAACAGAGTGATTATGTCTCAAGTCAATTAAAAAAGCAAATTTATTTTATATGCAATTTTGCAAGTGAATAAGATTTGTCTTTTCGTCATGATTGATGTATACTTATGAATAAATTGAATTAATGAGGAACGAGTATGTATGGCACAATATGTAAATAACGCTGACTTTCTTGCAGCGATTGTTGAAATGAAAGCAAAGGCAAAAGAAGCTGAAGAGAAAGGTTTACCCAAACCAATCGTCAGTAACTATATTGGCGAATGCATTCTTAAGATAGCAACTCATCTTTCTTACAAACCCAACTTTATAAATTATTCCTATCGTGATGAAATGATATCTGATGGCATTGAAAACTGCCTTCAGTATATTGATAACTTCGATCCCACCAAATCCAATAATCCCTTTGCTTATTTTACTCAAATTATCTGGTATGCATTTCTGCGAAGGATTGCCAAGGAAAAGAAACAGAGTTACATTAAAGGTAAGTTAATTCAAGATATGCCTTTTGAGATGTTCGAAGTTCAAGAAGGTGATGATAAAGACTATCATAATGCCTACATGGATTTTGTTCAGAACAATAGCACTTTTGACGAATCTTGGATGAATCGCAAAAATGAAAAGAAAAAGAAAAAGAAGTTGACTAATCTGGATGATTTTATTGAAATTGTAGAGGAAGAAGATGACACCAAAGAATGATTATATTGAATACGCTACAAAAGAATTAGAAATAAATGGATTGATTCATACTGATATCGGCAAACAAATGATTCAGTTACTTGAAACTGCATGGAAATTTGGTAATGAAAATAAAGTTATGGTTAATAATGTAATTGATATGTTAGATCGTGTCAATAACAAACTGCCATTACTTCCTATTGAAGAAGACGGAATGATTCCTATTCCCCACTCTAATGGACCAGATCAAATGAGACACAGTAGATATTATTCAGTCTATCAAGATGAAGATGGAAAATACTATGATGACAAAGCAGTTGCATTTATTTCCAATGATGGTAGTGCAACTTATTTTTATGGTAATGGGGAATATAATTCTGCTAAAGAAGTTGAATTTCCTTATTATCCACAACCTCGATATGTTTTTATAAGTGATGAAAATTTAAATGAGCAACTCAGTAAGACAATGGATTCGTGATTTAGCAGCAGGGCATAACATTGTGTCAAGATCTTATCCTGCTCTAGCCAGAGCTACAAAAAGTAGAGCTAGAAAAAGAAGTAAAAAACTTATTAGAAAGTATACTTGGGATGCATACGATAACCAATTTGATTTGAATGAGATTATGAGTAATAATGAAAAAATATTTTTAGGTGTTTCTGATTTTGAAGACTTAGTCACAGTCGAGATTATGAAGCGTCGTGTTGATGAAAACCTATCAACAGTACAACGAGAAACAACTGTTCTTTGCGATCGTCAACGATGGTCCAAGTGGGCAGAAGAACATTACAGTGAATGTCTGTTTGTTCAAAGTAATTCATCAACTGGATTTATTGTTGAAGAAGATACCAACAACTTTGTCAAGTTTGATGTTAATTCTAATTCAACCACTGTTCGTGCGTTTGGTGATGAAGTATTTGCTGATTGCATTATCGCTGAAGTTGAAGCCACCTTTGATGTTGTTTCTTCTTACATTGAATGGGTTTATAGTGGTGATGGTGGTTCTGTTAATGTTCCATTGAATCGTGATCGTCTTCCTGTGGAAGAAATGTATCCATTCCTTAATGGCGAATCCCTTGGCGATTACTATGATCGTTACATGGAATCTTCTGCCAATATTCTCCTACTAATTGGACCTCCAGGAACTGGTAAGACTACATTCATTCGTGGTCTGTTGGCTCATCGCAACTGCTCTGCAATCGTAACATACGATGCTGGCATTCTTGAGAAAGATCATTTCTTTGCTAAGTTTATTGAAGACGATGCAGAAATTATGGTTCTTGAAGACAGCGATGCTTTCTTAAAATCTCGTAGTGATGGCAACACAATGATGCATCGTTTCTTGAATGTTGGTGATGGTCTTGTTACAACCAAAGGTAAGAAGATGATTTTCTCTACTAACCTTCCAAGCATTCGTGATATTGACTCTGCTCTTATTCGTCCAGGAAGATGTTTTGACATTGTTGAATTCAAACCATTATCAATATTCGATGCTAACAAATTAGCTGATAAACTTGGTGCAACAGTACCTGAACGCAAGGGTGGTGAGACTGTAGAATTCTCTATCGCAGAATTGTTTAATAGACAATCTGAAAATAGTAAACAATCGCAAGTAAATAGAAAGGTAGGTTTCATTTGAAGGTAGCCATTATTACTGACCAGCACTTTGGTGCAAGGAATGATAGTATTGCGTTCTTAGACTTCTTTGAAAAATTTTATGAACAAACCTTCTTCCCCACTCTTGATGCTAATAATATTAATACTGTTCTTATCCTTGGTGACACATTTGATCGTCGCAAATATGTAAACTTCTATGCTCTTGATAGAGCAAAGAAAATGTTTTTCGACAAGTTAGAAGAACGAGGTATCCGTGTTCATATGCTTGCAGGTAATCATGACACATACTACAAGAACACAAATGAAGTGAACTCTCCAGATTTACTTCTAGTCGAATACGGTAACATTGATGTTATCTCCAAACCAGAAACAATCGTTATTGATGGAACACCCATTTGTATGATGCCATGGATTTGTCCAGAGAACTATCAAGAATCATTGGATCATATTAAAAACACTAAAGCTGAAATCTGCATGGGTCACTTTGAGATTGCTGGCTTTGCAATGTACAGAGGAATGGAATCACACGATGGACTGGCTAAAGAAACTTTTGAAAAGTTTGATTTGGTTTTTTCTGGGCACTATCACCATAGGAGTAGTGATAAGCATATTCATTATCTCGGAAATCCGTACGAACTTACATGGCAGGACTATAACGATCCCAGAGGATTCCACCTGTTTGATCTCGATACAAGAGAACTCGAATTCTTTTGCAATCCTTATCGAATGTTTGAACGAATCGAATACAACGACAAAGATGCAGACCCTGTCGATTTAGATGCACTTGAACTTGAACAGAAATATGTAAAGTTAGTAGTTGTAAACAAAACTGACTTTTATAAATTTGACAAATTCATTCAGAAGTTGTATAATAAGGGTTGTCATGAAATCAAGATTATTGAAGACATGTCTGAGTTTCAAGATGGTGAGATTGGTGAAGAAATCAATCTTGAGGATACACTCTCTGTTCTCTCACACTATGTCGATTCAATCGAGACTGATGTTGACAAAGAACAAATCAAGACTTACATGAGAACACTTTACACTGAGGCAGTCAACATCGAGGTAGTATGATGCAACAACTTAACATAGAGTATTTCTTTTCACTAACAGAACAGATTCCACTTGATTTAGATTTTACGCAAACTGAAAAGTATATTTTAGATAAGCAAGCCGAACAGTTGAAAAATTCTACTGTGATATCTGGTTCTTATTTGCTTAGTAATGGTAGCACTGGTAGTACTTGGACTACCTTGTCTACTAATCTAGGTAGCCCATCCTTTACTATTAATGTTGATGCCATGCCAATTACTATTGTCTCTAAAAAGAAACCTAACTTTATATTGAAGTTCATGTATAAGTCTATGGGTATGAAATGGAAAGCTGAATGATCGTATTTAAAAGCGTACAGTGGAAGAACTTTTTATCTACTGGCAATTCACCTAACAAGGTGTTACTAAACAAATCAACTACTACTCTTATCATTGGTAAGAATGGCGAAGGTAAGAGCACAATCTTAGATGCATTGTGCTTTTCGCTTTTCGGTAAACCATTCCGTAATATCAATAAGGGGCAACTAGTAAACTCTATCAATGGTAAGGGTTGTTCTGTTGAAGTTGAATTTGATATCAATGGTAAAGAGTACAAAATCATTCGTGGTATCAAACCCAATGTATTTGAAATCTGGCAAGATGGTGAGATGATTAACCAAGATGCTGCATCAAAAGACTATCAAAAGATTCTAGAACAACAGATTCTTAAATTAAACTATAAGACATTCACACAAGTTGTTATCCTTGGTTCTGCATCATTCGTTCCATTCATGCAGTTACCATCTAGTCAACGAAGAGAAGTTATCGAAGACATTCTTGACATTCGTATTTTCTCTACAATGAATCAATTATTGAAAGAGAAAGCACAGGAGACTAAAGATGCTATTGCCAAAATCGAAAATGAAATCTCGACTGCAAAGACAAAGGTTGATGCGCAGACACAACTTATCAAAACGATTACCGAAGCAAAGACAAGTGCTATCGAAAGTATCGGATCAAAAATTACTGCTAACAATGCTGAAATTCTACAGGCAGAGGGCGAGATCGAATCTATCCTTTCGGAGATCGATACTCTTAAAACAAGCATCAATGATAAAGACAATGTTACTGAAGACATCGACAAAGCCAAGTCTATCAGAAGTAAACTCTTACAGAAAATCGAAACTTGTGAACACAACACAGAATTCTTTAGTGAGCATGATGTTTGTCCATCGTGTAACCAAGACATTGCAGAAGAATACAAACAGGCGATTGTCCAAGACCTTAATAAGAAACTTGAAGACAACAACTCTAAAATTGGTGAACTTGAAACAGTCCTCACCAAACTTAACACGCAACTATCTAAGATTACTGAAATTCAATCGCAAATTACCGACAAGAATATTGAACTATCTACACGAAACTCAACAATCACCTTACTCAACAAACAGATTAAGGAAATGCAGGTTGAAATCGAAAGCGCAAAAACTGATACGACAAATATCGATGAAGAAAAAGCCAAGTTAAAAGAACTCGCTACTGAAGCGATTACTAAAATTCATACTAAGACAACTCTACAAGAGCAACGCAATCTTGAAGATGTAGCCAACATCCTATTAAAAGATACTGGTATCAAGACAGCAATCATTCGTGAGTATCTTCCAATCATGAACAAGTTGATCAATAAGTATCTCCAAGCAATGGATGCATACATCCACTTCGAACTTGATGAATCATTCAACGAATCAGTTAAGTCTCGTTTTCGAGATGACTTTACATATGCTAGTTTCTCTGAGGGTGAGAAGATGCGTATCGACCTTGCAATCTTATTCACATGGCGACAGATTGCCAAGATGAAAAACTCAGTCAATACAAACCTACTTCTGCTCGATGAGATCTTCGACTCATCATTGGACACTGCAGGAACAGATTACTTCCTCAATCTGATGAATCAATTTGGAGAGAACTCTAACATCTTTGTTATTTCTCATAAGGGTGATCAATTGTTTGATAAGTTTAGATCCGTAATTAAGTTTGAGAAACGAAATGACTTCTCTGTTATAGCGGGATCTTAATATGATTCATACTGAAATTAGATCATTATTTCCTACACCAATACTAATGTCTACATTAGGCAGAGATATCACTGATGCAGAAAGAAAGGTGTTGGAAGATAATTATAAACCAGATATGGTCAAGTCGAATGATGGTAATGTTACTTCTTTAAATTTTTATATTTTGAAAGATAATTTTCCAGAATTAAGAAAAGAAATTCAATCTCAACTTGACTACTATTTGAAAACTGTGATTGATCCAGCAACTGATGTTAGTCTCTATATTACCCAATCTTGGTTAAATTATACTGAGAAGGGACAGTATCATCATGAACATGCACATCCAAATTCTATCGTATCAGGAGTGTTTTATTTTAATGCCCATAAAGAACACGATAAAATTTGGTTTTTTAAGAACCAACCTCGTGATATAAAAATTCTTCCAAATTGGAATCACTACAACGCTGAGTCTTGGTGGTTTGAATGCGAAACTGGAATGTTAATTATGTTTCCTTCTCATCTTCGACATAAAGTTGCAGTTACGACTGGAGACCATACAAGAGTTAGTCTTTCTTTCAACACATTTGCAACAGGAATCATTGGACAAGAGGAAGAACTCAACTCTCTACACCTACCCCCACCCGTAAGTTATTGATTTTACAGGGGTTTTTTACCCCAAAATAATGCTTGTCTTTAATTCACGACTGGTGTATAATAGTCGTATATTATGGAGATTGCTATGGAAAATCAATGGAGTGGTTTTGATGACTTTGAGTTAGCATGCTTGTGTCATGGTTATGGTATCGAAGAAGAATGTGTATTTGAAGGCATCCTTCCTGTGAAATTGGCTAATCGTGCAAAGATCGAAGCACTGTTGACTGAATTCGAATTTGAATTGGCATTTGGAGAATAAATAATGGAAATGAAAGCAACTGATCTCTCCGCAAGACTGCTGGCAACTGAAAACCTTTCAGTGATTCGTGCCAGAACTCGCACTGCATCTTTTGACATCAAGAGTCGTATCCTGACTCTGCCGATGTGGAAAGATATGACTCCCGAAATTGAAGATATGTTGGTTGGTCACGAAGTGGGTCATGCCCTTTACACCAACGATGACTATCTCGCACCACTAAGGGATACCCCTAAGTTACACTCATACATGAATGTCCTAGAAGATGTTCGTATCGAGAAACTTATCAAACGCAAGTATCCAGGATTGCGCAAGCGCATGAACGAAGGATACAAACAACTCAATGATCGTGACTTCTTTGGTACGAAACAAGTTCAGAATTTTGATGACTTGTTACTCATTGACAAAATCAACCTTTACTTTAAAGCTGGTTTTCAGTGTGGAGTTACATTCACACCTGATGAAAAGACATTTGTGAATCGTGCAGAACGCACTGAAACAGTCGATGAAATTATTGAATTGGCAAACGACATCTATGCATACTCAAAACAGCAAGCTGAAGAGCGCAAACAAAATGCCAAATTTCAAGAGCAAGAAGATGATGAAGGTGAAGATGACGATGAAGATCCATTTGATGGTGACTTTGATATCGATGCTGATGATGACTTCGAAGAACAAGATGGTGAAGATGAAGATCTGAAACCAGCTAAGAAGAATAAATCACCTGCTCTTCAAAATGACGACAAGTCAGAGTTGGGTGATGACCTAGACTCAAAAACAGAAAGAGCATTTCAAAACAAATTGGAAGACCTTGCTGATGATTCTACTGAATACAAATATTGGAAATTCGATACAGACTATTACAAAGATCCAGTTATCGGTTACAAACGAATTCTCAATGAAACTAAATCACCTGAAAAATGGGCAGTTGATAATCCAGAAACGATTGACTACCGCACTCGCAACATGAGTGAGGAACAACGAACTGCTTTCCATGCAGCGGAAGATTCAGATTTTGTACAATTTAAAACCGAATCGATTCGTACTGTAAATTATCTCGTGAAAGAATTCGAGATGAAAAAGTCTGCTCAACTTCACAAGCGTGCAATGGTATCAAAGATTGGTTCATTGGATATGAAGAAAGTTTATGCCTACAAATTGCAAGATGATTTGTTCAAACGAATTACTTCTTTACCACAAGGTAAGAATCACGGTATGATTCTTCTTGTTGATTGGTCTGGTTCCATGAACGAAGTATTGAAAGATACCATGAAACAGGTTATCAATCTGGCTATGTTCTGTAATCGTGTACAAATTCCATATCGTGTGTATGCATTTACCACTGACTATAACGACCAAGTGGGTCAAACTGTTGCAGAGCATGAAGCGTATCGTGCTTGGAGAACTACAAAGAGAGAGCCAAACAATCTAATTGATTGTGCCGACAGGTTCCACTTGTTGGAGTTCTTCAACAACAAAATGACTACCACTGAATTCAATTCGATGGCTCGTCGTATTCTTGACTATCGTTTTCACTGGAATGAAGGTTACAACACTGGTGGTACTCCGCTGAATGAAGCATTGGTATACTGTTACGACACATTGGGTAAATTCATCAAGAACAACAACATCGAGAAAACAACTTTCATTACTCTTACCGATGGTGAGGGTGGAACATTAAACACTTATTCATCTGGTCGTTTCGATGATACTCGTACTGAAATTGTTGATGGTATTTACAAAAGAATCAAGATCAAGAACTTTATCAAAGATGAAATCACACAAAAGACTTACGAAATTGGTCGTCTTTCTGGTAATCAAACTGAGATGATTCTTCGAATGATTAAAGATCGTTACAACATTTCATTGGTTGGATTCCACATCTGCCAGAATCGTGGTCGTGATTTGCGTGGTGTTGCGAACTCAAACTTACCTGACTATCGTGGTGATATTTATGCATTGGTTGAATCTTGGAAGAAAGATTTTAGAACAAATGGTTTTGCATCGGTGAAGAACACTGGTCGTGATGAGTTGTTCTTGATTCCACAATCTTCAACTAAGATTCAAGAGGGTGAAATGGATGTAAAAGCCGATGCAAATGCAAAAGCGATTGCAAAGAATTTCGGTAAATTCCTCAATGTAAAGAAGACTTCCCGAGTCCTACTCAACCGATTCGTTGGATTGGTAGCCTAAGACCCTTGTATCTACAGGGAAAAATAAGTGTTGACTTTTATTGCGCCTTGTAGTATAATAGTTGTATGAATTTGTGAAAGTGTAATTTTATTATGGAGAATGTGATGGCAAAAACTGATAACCAGTTCCGTGATTCGTTTGAATCAAAGATGAAAGAAATGTACCCTGACACTGCCACCAAAGGCACAGTTAGTCGTCCAGAACTTTTGAATGTTATGAAAACACTAAAGACAGAAAAGTATCCTCTGTGGCTTATGAAGAATAAAGTTGGTCGTGGTTTGTACGCTATTGATGGTGGTGCAACCCCTGTTATTGGAAACACTGCATTGAAAGCACAACCTGTGAAACAAGAATCCTTTAAGGTGGACTACTCTGATATCTCAGCGTTGATTCCAAAGAAAGATCCGAACTTTGTTCCATTCGGCAACTACGCTGATTTGGAAAACATCATCAAGTCTGGCATCTTTTATCCTGCATACATTTCTGGTCCAACTGGGAATGGCAAGTCAACAATGGTCGAACAGATTTGTGCCAAGCACAAGCGTCCATTGATTCGTGTTAACCTTAACATGATGACAGACGAAGAACAACTCATCGGTTCCAAAACACTGGAAGATGGTAATGTGGAAATTGTCGAGGGTCCAGTTCTTATTGCAATGCGTAGTGGTACTGCACTCTTGCTTGATGAGATCGATGCAGGTTCAGCAAACACTCTGCTTTGCTTGCAACCAATTCTTGAAGGTAAACCATACTACTTCAAACTCAAGAACGAGATGATTGTTCCAGCTGAAGGATTCAACATCTTTGCAACTGCCAATACTAAGGGTAAGGGTTCAGACGATGGTCGTTATATTGGTACCAATGTTTTGAACGAAGCATTCTTGGAGCGATTCGCTGTTACATTCGAACAGGAATATCCAAATGCGAAAATCGAAGTTAAGATTATTAAGAATCTCATGGAAACTTATGGCTGTCTAGATGCCGAGTTTGCAGAGACACTCGTAAAGTGGGCTGAAGCAATTCGTCGTACTTTCGAGGATGGTGGTGTGGATGAAACTATTACGACTCGTCGTATGATCCATATTGTTCGTGCCTTTGCGATTTTCAAGAATCATCAGAAAGCAGTTGAGTTGTGTTGCAATCGTTTCGATGCTGCAACAAAAGCTGCATTCATTGACTTGTTCGATAAGGTGTCAAACCCACAACCTGAAGTAGTCATTGCATCTGTAGAGACTCCTAAGGTGGAAGACGAGATTCCCTTCTAAATGTTAGTCTTGCAATCCCCTGCAACTTGTAGGGTTATTGCAAAAAGAACTTGCCTTTAATTCGGAATTGTAGTATAATAGTTGTTCGTTAGTTAGATTTTTGTGAAACTTTTTTAAGGAAAATATATTATGTTGAAATTTGCAAACTTGTCATTGTCTCAGAAGCGTTTCGTTGTGGCTGTTCTTGAGTCCAACAAACAGTACAAAAAAGATCCTCAGATTACTTTGAAGGAATGTGCTGCAATCTATTACACAATTCGTGACCAGCGTACTGGTGCGAAGGGTGAGAAGATTGGTTACCCTAACTGGTTGTTCAACAAGAACAAAATCGAGCGTGGTGTATACCAGTTGCCGATTCCTACTGATACTGAGTTGTCTGCGTATGCCAAAGAATTGGCTGAGAAGAATACTCCAAAGGTAGCAAAGGCTAAAGCCAAAGTTGCGAAACTTGCTAAGGCTAAGACTGTTAAAGTTAAAGCACCTGCTAAGACTGCAATTGCGAAAGAAGATACGATGGAAGTATCTCGTCTTCAAAAGATTGTTGATGAATCCGCTGAGTTCGATGACGACACAGAAGACTTCAATGCGATCCTCCGTGAGAATGGCATTACAGTTTAATTAGAGTTTACCTGTCATCTGGGGTACTGCCATCGCCCCAGATGATTTTTTTCATTTGATGGTTGTATAATTATGGAGATATTATGTCTAAACAAGAATTGCTATTGACGCATCTAAACAAGGGTAAGACTTTCACTGCTAAGCAGATCAAGTCCTCTTTCGGTATTGCACATCCTGCAAGCACAATCCGTAACTTGCGTGAGCAAGGTTACTGTGTTTACTCTAACCCAGCAGTTGTGAATGGTTCTGAAGTGGTTAAATACCGCATCGGTCGTGCAACTCGTGCGATGGTTGCCATTGCAAACCGCTATGCTGGTTCATCTGTATTTACTCGTACAGCATAATTAAGTGAGTTATAAATGGGCATTCTTCGGAGTGCTCATTTGTGCATTCATTTGGAGATAAAATATGGCAACCAAAGAAGATATTAAGAAGTCCCAAACAGCTACGACTGGTGGACGAAAATTTGATGGTAATAAACTTCAATATGGTTTACTACCACCACTCGCATTAAAAGCGACTGTAGAAATTCTAACATTTGGTGCGGAGAAGTACGAACCAGATAATTGGAAACATGTTCCAGACTCAAAACGCAGATACTTTGACGCAATGCAAAGACATCTTTGGGCATGGAAAGAGGGAGAGCAAAACGATCCTGAAACTGGAAAGAATCATTTAGCACATGCAATGTGTTGCTTGATGTTTCTTTATGAACATGATGTATACTATTCTGCCGAGGAAAAGAAATGACACAAGAACAAATTATTGTAGCAACACTGGGTTGGGCAGTATTGATTGCGATTGTGTATGGTCGTACTGGATATCGAAAGGTATTTGATTGTTACAAAATGTGGACAACGAAAGAGTACTGGACTAACTACAACACAGTTGAGTTTCTTTCTTGGGGTGCAAAAGCAATCATCATCATTCCAGGATTGATCTGGGGTATTCAACTATGGTGGTTGTATATCCTAACTCTTGTTACAAGTCTAGCATTGATTTGGGCAAGTAATAAAAAACTACTTCCAACTCTGGTAGGTTTTAATACTATTTGGACTTGGATTAGTTGTATGGTTATTACTCAGCATTTAATAAAATAAATTTGTCAAATACCTCATCTTGAGGTATAATGTTTTATACATAGTAATGTACATTTTGAAAAAGGAAACCCTATGAAATTATCTAAAGAAACCGTATCCCTTATTAAGAATTTTGCTGGTATCAATAGCAATCTTCTCCTTAAGAATGGGAACAAACTAGCAACTATCAGTGCACAAAAGAATGTGATGGCTGATGCAACGACTACTGAATCATTCCCTGATTTTGCCATCTATGACTTGAATGAGTTTCTAGGTGCGATGTCTCTCTTTGACGATCCTGAATTGGAATTCCAAGACAAGTATGTTTCTATCAAACAAGGTAGCATGAACATTAAGTTCTTTGCTGCAGATCCATCTGTTCTCGTAGCACCACAGAAAGCAATTACCTTCCCTGATGCAGAGATTAACTTTAACATGTCCTCAGCAATGTTGGATATGATTAAGAAAACTTCTTCAGTCCTTCGTGCAGCTGATGTATCAATCGTTGGTGATGGCTCTAAGATTACTGCTGTCGTTGGAGACAAGAAGAATGCCACTGGTAACTCTTACAGCGAATCAATCGGTGACACTGATAAAGTATTCAAAGTTAATCTGAAAGTAGAAAACTTAAAGATGCTTCCAGGTGATTACCAAGTTTCTATCTCAAGCAAGAAAATCTCTCGTTTCAAAGCACCAAACACCGACCTAGTTTACTATGTCGCAGTAGAAGCTGATTCTACATTTGAGTTCTAAGACAAAGAGGAGTATAATCTCCTCTTGTTCCTTTATTATGTTTGGAGTGATATATGATTGATAGTCGTGATGAAATGTTTTTGTGGGTAGAAAAGTATCGTCCACAGAAGATTGATGACTGTGTTTTACCACAGGCATTGAAAGATACTTTCCGCCAGTATGTTGAACAAGGTGAACTACCTAATTTTTTGTTCACTGGTTCAGCAGGTGTAGGTAAAACTACAATTGCTAAAGCACTTTGTAATGAAATTGGTGCAGAGTTTATGATGATCAACGGATCCGAAGAATCGGGTATTGATACTCTGCGCACTAAGATTAAGGGATTCGCTTCCACTATATCATTGACTGATGCCAAGAAAGTTGTCATCCTCGATGAAGCGGATTACCTTAATGCTAATTCGACTCAGCCAGCACTTCGTGGATTCATTGAAGAGTTTGCCAACAACTGTCGATTTATCCTTACCTGTAACTTTAAGAATCGTATCATTGAACCAATCCACAGTCGTTGTTCTGTGGTTGAGTTTAAGATTGATTCCAAAGACAAACAAGAGATCGCTGCAACCTTCTTCAAGCGAGCAGTATCAATACTCAAACAAGAGCAGATTGAATTCGATCCTAAAGTAGTTGCCGAACTAATCACTAAACACTTTCCTGATTACCGTAGGATTCTAAATGAACTCCAACGATACTCTGTTTCTGGTAAGATTGATTCTGGTATCCTTGTCAATATGTCTGAGGAGTCATTTAAGGGTTTGATTAAACTTCTTAAAGAGAAAGACTTTACTGAAGTCCGTAAGTGGGTTTCTAAGAACTCTGACTCAGATACTACATCACTATTCCGTGAACTATACGACAGTGCTGCAACTACGATTGAACCAAACAGTGTTCCACAGTTGGTTCTTATTCTTGCAGACTATCAATATAAAGCAGCATTTGTGGCTGACCATGAACTAAATATTATGGCAGCACTCACTGAGATTATGGCTCAGTGTAAATTCAAATGAGGCTAATATGGAAATCATTTTACTAGTAGTATTTACATTTGTTGTATGGATCATGGGTGCAGTATCTGGATGGAATGCCAGAGAAAAACATGCCAAGAAACAAGTTGATAAATTCTTTGAGCAAGTTGATGATGCCGAAGAAGAAGAATTACTCCATATCATTATCGAAAAGCATAATGATATGTTATTTGTTTACGACAAAGATACTAAACAATTCATGGCACAAGGATCTACAAAAGAAGCTGTAGAGAAAATTCTTGTAGAAAGATTTCCTGGAAAACGATTTGCTTGTCACGAGTCTACACTTAAAGAAGTTGGATTTATATCATGACACCCTTTGACTTTATTAATGCAATCAATTTCACAAAGAAAGATCTCTTAGCAGAAGACCCGATGGCTAAGAAGGACTATGTTCCTTTTATTATTAACAGGGGTTTAGGTTATTTTCCCGATACAGTTCTATATGCGAATGAGATGAATCGTAACTCATCCATTCCAGTAGACTGGCAGTTTTCTTTT
>Ga0209191_1000870_pt1 | contig 21339 bp, 29 predicted proteins | sample S_130626_EF_Meta_FD_187320 | JGI IMG/M metagenome (GOLD analysis project Ga0209191, IMG submission 187320) | Freshwater microbial communities from Lake Simoncouche, Canada to study carbon cycling - S_130626_EF_MetaG (SPAdes) (version 2) | ecosystem: Environmental > Aquatic > Freshwater > Lake ...
GTTTCTCGTTACGACTTAAATGTCTACGTTTTTGTTCACAGACATGCACTACCAAAGTTTTTTCTTTGGCAAATAACTTCTCGCAATGTTCGCATTTAAAATTTAATTGCATTGACTTCTTTTTTGTCCCACCCAAGGTTTTGACAGTAGTCTTTGATTTCTCGATCTGTGGTAATGACTGCAAGCGTAGCAAGGTCTGCCCTCTTCATGGTTGGAAATAAGTCTGCAAGGAATTCTTCTTTTTTATTCTTTTCTTTCTTTAAGGCAATCCATTCGTGAAACTGTTTGGCCTTGCTTTCGTGACTGCAGGAAGCCAAGGTCAACCATTGCAGTTTAGGGTGCTGGCTAACATTGGCCCAGTTCTTGTTATAGTATTGGTTGACTGTGAGAAGATAGTGTTCTTGTATTTCTCTATCAGAGGTAGCTACACTGCTGATATATCTGTTGAGATTCCACAGGTCGCCTTTGATTTCTTTGCGGCCTTCTTCCGTGGCAGCATCCCAAAGTTCTTTAATTCCTTGATCAACACAGGGTATGATGTCTTTGAATAGATCTACGTGTTTATTTTTAGCCATTGTCTTTGCTCAAGTGATATAGTATTTTAACACGATCGAGAGCTTCTTGCAAGGCCTGATTGGTTCGACCTGCTCGAACTATTTCTTGCCAAAGACTCTGCTCTTCTTTTAAAATCATTTCGAAGTCTCTGCCAATTTCGAATCGCTCACTGTGAGGTGCATGAAATTCTCTAGCATAGGTTATGCCGTCGGCCTTTTCATAAATGTAAGTTGTACCTGGTTTAAGAGATCCCATATTAGACCTTTGTTGGCATTTACTTTTTATCTTTGGCGTACCCGACAGTGTCACGTTCGATGTCATTGTGATCAAACTCTGCCCAATATAATTCAAAGGCAACGCAGTCAGTGACGGCTTCAAACTGATGATATTCACCCGGTGCCACTTTTGTGTATTGTCCTGCAGATAGCACAGTTTCATCTACAAGGTCATAATTATTTTTCCATACACGGATAATCATCTGTCCAGATTCAACAAAGAATCCGTTCCATTTAAATTTGTGTTTGTGCTTAGAACAAACACCGCCAGCCTTAGCTTCGATACGGTGAAACTCAAGTACACCGTTGGCTTCTAGCAATTCTGTTTGTCCCCATACTTTTCCTGCCTTCATAGTAACTCCTTAATATGTGTATTTAATTAAATCAATTTGTGTAACTGCAAAACTTCACTTTGTCTACTGACTTCTTTGACAAAGAACACGCAGGGCGGGTTAACTTCCTCGCTGAGTGGTACAGTAAGCAACTGCCCGTTTTTCATCTTAGGAAAATACCAGCGCACATCTTGATAGATATTAACAATTTCTATAGGCATATATTCTGCTCTAAATCCTTTGATTGGATTGAACACTAACGCATCAAACCCACGTTCATTAATTGATGTTAACGGTAAAACTTCGGGGTCAAGTCCGCAGTCTTTGTCGCCTACTACCATGCACCAGTCCAGGGGCATCTGCACTTCATAGCCGCCTATGTTCAACACGATAGCAGGCGAGTTAAATGATTCCAGAAATATCAACGGCATGAAAAAGAAATCCGGTTCTTGAGGATTTGAATTATCCAGTACCGAAAATCTTGTGTCTTCGTCTACCTCGTCCGGTAGTTCGTTTAAATCAAATGCTTGATTGTTTAGTGTAAGTATTCTCATATATTAACCTTGGTAATGGTAAAGGGGTACTTGGCCTCTTTATAAAACTTTTTTCTTTCTGTAAGATGTCTCTTGCTGTATTTGCAAGCAGAGGTAATATCCCAAATTTCTACGTGATCTTTGTCTTCTGCTTTTCTAATGCCTCGCCCAATGCTTTGTATAACGCGGACAAAGCTCTTTCCGGGTTCAAGAAGAACCAGATTAAAAATGCGTGGAATATTAATACCCACAGCGGCCACACCATAAGTCGCCAAAATAATCTTGTCATCACTTGTTTTAATTTCATCGTATTCTTCCTTGCGGTCATCTAATTTCATACCGCCACTAACAAACACCGCTTGAGGTATTAGTGCGATTAATTTATTACCAGTGTCGATCCTATTGATCAATACCAGGGTGTTGCCAGTGGCAGATAACGCAGTGATCTTGTTAGCAATCCATTGTAATCGCTTGTCGTCTGTGACAAGAAATGAGTATTCGTCTTGGAATGACGTAAACACCTGTACATCTGCGGTCTGCAACACATTGATATTCAACTGTGCCAGTACACCTTTTTCTTGCAAATCATGTGCTGACACCTGATTTATTACAGGACCTATACTGGCTAATATACCTTGAAATTCCCACTGCTCCTTGGGCACAGTTCCAGTAAGGCCCCAGCGAATAGGACAGTTGCGAAAGTTCTGTGTTAGTAGTTTAGTCAGCACTTCGGCCTTGGCTTGGTGAACTTCGTCGACAATGATTGCACAGACACCTTCACAGAATTCTGCCAAAGTCATGGTGTCATTGTCATAGCTTTTCTTGTCTAACACATTCAAACTCTGCCAAGTACATATAGTATGCGTCTTACCTAATTCTTTTCTATCGCCGAAGTATACACCAACATCTAGTCCTAGATTACGATAGTCTTCTTCTGTTTGAACCACAAGACTCTTGTTAGGAACAACCACCATTGTGCGTCCATACGGCTCACATAAATGACTTAATGTAGCAGTGGTAATTGTTTTACCAGCACCAGTGGCGACTTCTTGCAAGGCCTGAGGATTTTCTAAAAATTTGTTGATCACTTCGTACTGATAGTCTCTCAACACGATAGGTTCGCCTGCCTGCTGATGTCCTTTAGGCCAAGTCTTGCCTAGGTCGGCCCAATAATTTTCATTGATAGCAGCAAATTTTAGTTCCTGATGTGGTCTGAGATCTTCAACTTCAATGTCGTATCCTTCATCCTCGATCACTGCTAGAATCACATCAAGATGTGCAAGATATCCACTGCCGCCGATATTGAAATAGGTTTTAGTTCCATCCCAGCGACCTAGTTTATATGCAGGCATATGTCGGGCATAAGGCAAATCAAACTTTAATTTATTGACAATTTTCCGTCGTGTTTCAACTCGCAGTCCTTCTACCTTGATGTTTACTTCGTCTTTGATTGTTAACTTACAATTCGACAATTTTTTGTCCTTTGGTTTCTGTTGGCTTAGTGTCACCAAGATATATCACACAAGGATGACACATAAACCAATCTCGTGCCACGGTATTTGTTGGTGGAAAAATATTATTTGTTACTACTAGTGTAACATCATTGCTTGACTTAAACAACCACTTGGCTGGCTTTGATTCAAAAATTAATATCCTGCCAGTTTCAACTTTACCGCCAACTCCTGCGATCTTGATCCAGTCATTCAGGCCAGTGGTAGCTTCTTTGTTTTCTCTAAAACACACCTTGATTTCTTCACGGCTAACACCATTTTTCTCAGCATCGGCTACAAAATTCTGTAACCAAGGCAGTGTGGCACTGCTTCGATCTAGTAACACACATATTTTTCCGGGACAAGATTTAGCTAACTGAAAAAACTCTTGATTGGTTTTCAACCAGAAGCTGTTTTCTTGGCTGGCTGCGATTTTTTCTATGGTAGTATGGGGTTTTCCGGCATAGGGGTAGCCCATGCTTTTTGCCAATAGTAAATCACTTTCATAACAGTCTGTTTTATTATCACGCCACCAATCTTGAGTTGTCTCACCGGCATTAAACAATGTTACCCAGTCAGCACACAAATCAGATGACGGTAAAATATCATCCTGATTTTGCCAAATTTCTTCAACATCGCCTAACGCAATCATAAACGAGTCGTCGATTTCAAAATTATGTTTGCAGGCAAATTCGTAGAGTGCAATTAAATTATAATGATAAAAATCCAAGCGTCTCACTTTGTGTTCCGAATCCCAAGCTCCATGTGTATGCAATGCATCTCGACTTGTAATTTCATCTTCAAACTCTTTTTTCAGCTGATAGGGAAATTTTAGACAAATTTCCAGTTTGTTTTCACGTAGCCCTACATATATGCTTTTGCTGAGATCCAATACTCTAAACGGTCTATGCCATTTAAGGTCAGCGAGTTTAGAACTATAGTCAAGACCTGCCATGGCTGACATAGTCTTGTATTTTTCTAATAATTTTATGAGGAAATTTGCCTGATTTTTGGTCAGCTCTCCGCTGTTGATGATTTTTTCATGGAAACTTGAGATAGGTGAAAAATCTTGACCTTGTATGGATATTTTTTGTTGGGAAACAAGATTATAAAATTCAACAAATATGTCTTCGGCAAATTCTGATGATAGCATTATTCAAGTATACAGCCTTGATTTCTGGTTGTCAACCGAATAATCTAGAAATTGGGGTGCCTTGGCGTATTTCGTCAACGGTCCACTCGGTGTGACAAAGTTTTATAAACCATTCAGACCTGTCTGGTACATAGGGATTATCTAGTTCTGACCACTTGATGCTGAGATCCGCAGCTAGACTGGATGAATCACATAATATAGGAACCCCATTTATGGCTGCTTGAACAGCTGGACCGCTGTTGTGGTTAATCACGCAGTGATAATTGTAAAAAATATCAAAACTGTCATAGGTATTGGGTACAAGCATAGGTCGTTCTACCTCTACTCCAGACTGCTTGAACGGAAATGCTGATCGAGGGTGATACCTTACACGGATTCTTCTATGAGTATGCTGTTTTATTTTTTCAATAGTGGTTCCTACCCAATCTTTCATAGCAGGCATGCCTTGCCATTGAAGACTTTCTTGATGTTGGCAGGCAATAAGTATTTCACCTCGCCGGGTTGTAGCAATCGGCTGTAATTTAACACCTAATTTTTCAGGTCTGGTCATATCTAAATTACTTTCGTTAGCAAATTTACCAAGATTGTTAATATGGTCGAGACTGATCCGCCAAGTTTCGCCTCTTTTTAGATTACCCACTTCTATTATCAGAATGGGCGTGCCTTGCTGCTGGCATTTATCATAAATCAGTTTATTTTGCCGCATTCTGCCAGACCATAATACCGACCATATCACTGCAACATCTTCGTTGTCGGTGACAATGACGTGTCCTTGTTGTCTTAGCCCGTGTTCTATGGCATCAAACACTGGGGGACTGTTCAAAGCACCGTATTCTCGATATAATCTGAAGCGCATAATGTTGATAAATAATCTACGTAGTTAATAATGCTGTATATTTATAGATTATGAACAAATTCAAAAAAAGACTGCATAAACTTTCAAGAGACCGCGATCATGCCCTGGTGCTAGGATCGGCTTTTGGAATTTTAGAGCAAGTTGTAGAAATATATGACACAGTATTTGTGGTCAGCACAGTACAGCCGGCGTTTAAGGCTAAAAATCTTGTTTATAAAGAAACTTTTGTTAAATTAGATCATATACAAAATATTGCATCAATTTTTATCGATCACAATGAGTTGTGTAATCTTGATAAAGTAGAAGCATTATGGAAAAAACACAATTCAAAAATTTTCGTCGAGGGCGGCGTTCGTATAGATAACGCTATAGCCAAACCTTTGTACGATTCCGGTTGGGCCTGCACCAGCCTGCAAGGCATTTTTCACGTATGGGAGCATTATAGATGAAGATAGCAGTGGTAACAACCTTTCATGAACAAGGTTTAAAAAAATATGCACAGAGGATGATCGACGGATTCTGTGAAAACTGGCCAGAGGAAATTACTCTGCACATATACCCAGAAAAATGTAATCCCATTGTTAGAAATCACAATCACGTGACTCTATTCAGCCTCGACGATGTTCAAGAATTAACAGAATTTAAAAACCGTTGGAAGGATGTGCCCAAGGCCAACGGTGATGTCAGCGGTGATCCTGTTAGAGGCGGTCGAAAGGATTCCAAGAAAGCGTTCAAGTGGCATGCTGTGAGATTCGCTCATAAAGTTTATGCAATTTTTCACTGTGCTAGAACCATTGATGCTGATATCCTGTTATGGATGGATGCTGATATGGTTTGCCACAGTGCGATCACCCGTGAAAAAGTTTTAGAATTATGTTCACCGTCCTTTGATTTATGTTATCTCGGTAGAGAAGGAAAATACAGTGAATGCGGACTGTACGCTATGAATCTTAGAAGTCCTGCAACAAAAAAATTCCTAGAAACTTTTCAAAGATATTACGATGACGCAGAAAATGGTATCTTCACCTTAGGTGAGTGGCATGACAGTTTTGTGTTTGATGCTGTAAGAAAAACAGTACCAGAACTAAAACAATTAAATTGGAGTCAACAGCTTGGCGACCTAAGACCATCGAAAACAAATTCAGTAGGTGAGGGCCATCCTTTGATTAATTGCGAATGGGGCGGATATCTTGATCATCTCAAAGGCGATCGCAAGGATCACGGTCATAGTTTACAAACAGATCTCAAAGTCAACAGATTAGAAAAATATTGGAGTACATTTAAATGATAGAAAGCCATGGATTTTGGTTTCCGGATTATGATGATCATTTTCCTAGGATGCTGGCAAAAAGTCTTAAGAATGACGGAGTGGTTCGATATCAATGGAGGGCTAGAGATTCTGCGATTGCATCCTGTGATAACAAAAGAATTTGCATTGATATTGGTGCAAATGTAGGCCTATGGTCTTGCGATCTTGTAAAACAATTTGAAAAAGTTATTGCTTTTGAGCCAGTTGCTGAATTTAGAGAATGTTTTAAGAAAAACGTAACAGGCAACAACTATGTAATTGAACCAGTGGCACTTGGACGTACCGAATCATTGATAGAAATGAATATTGTTCAGGGAAATACTGGACACAGTCATATTGATCCTACATCAGTGGGCAAGGGTTCTATTCCTTTAAAGACACTGGACAGTTACCACTACGAAAACATTGATTTGATAAAAATAGATGTAGAAGGATTCGAAGAAGAGATCCTTGCAGGTGCAATGCAGACCATTCTTATAAATAAACCAGTGATTGTTGTTGAACAACAAAAGCACGAGTACAAAGACGCAATGATCGACAAGCCATCTATTAAAATATTAGAGTCTTGGGGTTATCGAGTAGTAGATCAACATAAAAAAGATTGGATTTTAAAATGCACAACATAAAAATAAGATTCTTCAGTGATGCTTACAAACCTAAACGTGCTAGCCATAGACTACGTGGTGAAGTCACTTGTCAGGCATTAGCGGACCAAGGCTACGATGCTAAAATTTTAGCCGAAGACTGGAGTGAAGTTGATGCAAATACCGTAGTGATATTTTTAAAACGCAGTCAGCCTAGCAGTATACAACGTGCTAAAGATCTTGGTGCAAAAACAATCTACGATCTTTGCGATAATAAATTTGAAGAAAAAGAAGAATATGAACCTTGTTGTCAACTGGCAGATTTAGTTTCAGTTAACAGTGTGAATATGGGAATCAGCACCAAGCACCATACGGGAAAAGACAGCATAGTAATGCCTGATCCCTACGAACGTCCAAAATTGCCGCCTAAATTTAGTCCCAATAAAGAATTAAAATTGCTATGGTTTGGAAGTCAAAGTAGTTTTAAATTTTTTCCTATAGTTGAATGTTGGCAGAGATTAGAAAAAGAAATTGTAGATTACAAGTTCACTATGGTCAGTGCAAAAACTGATAGAGTGCTTAGTAAAATGACTCAACGACAAAACAAAGGTCAAATATCTGGAATTAATTTTAGTAAATTAGATATGCAAGAATGGACCTGGGAACATCAGGGAAAATTGTTAACAGAATGTGATATTGTGTTAATGCCTGTAATGACCGATAATCCTAGAACTGATACTAAAAGTGCCAACAGATTAATTGACAGCCTAATCTCTGGAAAATTTGTAATTACCACTGCATTGGCCAGCTATGAAGAATTTGCACCTTATACTTGGCAAGATGATTATATTGAAGGCATAAAATGGGCTCTAAAGAATCCAGCAGAAGTACAAGAACGTATTCGCCTGGGACAAGAATATACAGAACAAAACTATTCTGCTCGAGTATTATCGAAAAAATTCATAGATGAAGTTAGACATCAATTAGGTATGTAACATGGGAAGTCCTAATGATGTTGTTTATCTAAAAAAAGTATATCCAAATGCAAATGGACCTGTTCTGGAGATAGGCAGTAAAATTGTCAGTTTTTCTGAATTTAGAAAGAACTACACAACTGTTGAATATGTAGGTGTTGACCTCGAAGAAGGTGATGGAGTCGATGTTGTTTGTGATTTAACCAAAGATAATCATCCACTACCTAAGAATTATTTTGATCTTGTGATATGCTGTAGCGTTCTTGAACATACGCCAACGCCGTGGCTAATGGCAAACGTTTTATCTGATTTAATAAGACCTGGTGGAAAATTGTATATCAATAGTCCGTGGGTTTGGAAATATCATAAATATCCTGACGATTATTATAGATATAGTTTTAAGGCCATTGAGTTTTTATTCCCTAAGTTTCAATGGTCGCACTATGCTTATTCTACAGAACTATCTGATAGTATTGAATTTGTAGAAAGAGACAGCGACTTTGATCGACGAAGGGCTTTTATCGAAACACAAGAAGACGGCTCTGTGAAAAAGTATCTTCCATATTCAATGATTAATATGCTTGGAACAAAAAATGATTAATGAGATAGTACAAGAAAAATTAAAAAATCAGTTACCGGTGAAATTGCATCTTGGTTGCGGTAACAGATATTTTGATGGATATATTAATATAGATGGCGACTATATGGCACATGACCCTAATGTTACAATACATGACATTACCAAAGTTTTTCCATTACCGGATAACTGTGTCGATGAAATATTAACAGTACACGTAATTGAACACATTAGTAGACAATATATTTTACCTATGTATAAAGAGTTTTATAGAATATGTAAGACTGGTGGTTTTGTGGCAATGGAATGGCCAGACCTATTAAAAATGTGTCAAGAAGTAGTAAGGAATCCAGATTGTTTTTGGACTCACGACAAACGTTTGTTAAAAAGAACCATTGCTGGTATTTACGGAGATAGTGCAAGATATCCCGATCCAACCATGCTGCACAAATGGGGATATAGTGCAGACAGCATGAGTAAAATATTCCTTGAAGCTGGATTCAGTAGAATAGAAATACAAAATAATCTGCACGGTAAGAGTCCTATTGACAGCAGGGTAGTGGCGTTTAAGTAATATGGCTGCTCGTATTATTAAAGAACTCCACGGATTTTCTGGCACACAAATATTGTTGATGAAAAAACATGATAGGATGTTTGTGAGAAAGACTGGAGATGTTCAACGCAATGTTGAGCGTATGTATGCTCTTTCAGAAAAATATCCATTACCTAAAATTTACGGGTATTCTAAAAATAATTTTGACATGGAGTACATACACAGTTTAGATATTAAAACATATTTAAAAACACATCACTACGAAAAACTTTTGCAATTCATAGTTAATTTTTTAGAATCATTGTCTGAACGGTCGACGGTTAAAGATTACACACAGGTTTATATAGATAAATTAAATGTTACGGATTTTTCAGAAATGCCGTTTACAAAAGAAGCTCTATTAGATAAACTACCTAAGATTCTTCCCTGTACAGAATATCACGGAGACCTGACATTAGAAAATATCTTATACTCCGAAGATAGAGGATTTTTATTAATAGACTGTCAGACTACTGAATATGATTCTCATATTTTTGACATTGCAAAATTGCGACAAGATTTAGAATGCGGTTGGTTCATCCGACATGAGAATACCATGTTAGATGTTAAAACCAAACATATTCAACAAGAATTATTAAAACGATTTCCCGAAGCTGACAACGACTATCTATTGATATTGATGTTGTTGCGTGTTTATCGATATTCAAAACCCAAAACTTTTGAAAGACACTTCCTTTTAGATTGGATTAACAAATTATGGAAATAATAATGCCTGCGGCGGGGTTATCAACTAGATTCCCCAACATGCGACCAAAATATACCTTAACTGATTTCACAGGTAAAATGATGTTTGAAAAATCAATTGCTCCTTTTATAGGCAAACATCACATTACAATAGGTGTGTTAAAAGAGCACGAAGACACATATCATGTGGGGAAATATGCTGAACAAGAGTACGGTGATCAAATATCAGTAGTTGTACTAGATAATAAAACCGCCGGGCCTGCCGATACAGTTTATCAAATCCTTAAAAAAATTAATTTAAGTTCTGAAGAAGAAATTTTAATTAAAGATTGCGATAGCTTCTTTGAACATGATTATCAAGAAGGAAATTATGTTTGTGTTTCAAATATAAAATATCATGAAATTTTAAAACGATTAGGGTCAAAGAGTTTTGTAATTACTAACGATCAAGGAATTATTAATTCTATAATTGAAAAACAAGTAGTATCTGATAAATTTTGCGTAGGAGGTTATAAATTTGAAAGTGCAGACCTGTTCATCGATGCTTTTGAAAAATTAACTAATGCCCGCGTTAAAGAAATATTTGTTAGCCATATTATTGAAAAATGTCTAAACAATAAACATATATTCAAAGAAAGTCTAGTTAGTAACTATATAGATGTTGGCACTGCTGAAGAATGGTTTGAATACAACGACAAGGCAGTTATCTTCTGTGACATAGACGGGACATTAGTAAAGGCCCAACCAAGGCATGCATACTTCCAAGATCCCGAGCCTCTTACAAAAAATATACAACGTATTAAAGAAATGATAGCCAATGGTAGTGTTGTTATCTTTACCACAGCAAGACCTAAAACTGTAGAAGTTAGAACTCAACAGATGTTAGAGAGCCTCGGCTTTAAAAATTTTCAATTGATCTCTGGCTTGCCAAATACCAAAAGAATTTTAATAAATGACTATAACGAAGCAAATCCGTTCCCCAGAGCTATTGCTGTAAATATCAAACGTGATCACGAAACCCTAGGAGACTATTTATAATGTTAGCTATTTTTTATACCGGTGATGTAAGACATAATACTGAAATTGCCTATGCAAATCATAAAAAATTATTTGACGAGATTGAAAAAATAATACCTATCAAAGTGTATTTTTTTACAAGAGATGATCCTGAAAGAGGAATATGCCCCTACGATCCGCCTGAACAAATAGATCACGATAATAGCTATAGACGAGGTTACGGCGGTGCTGTGCAACTTTGGGATTTCTTAAGGGGTGTACAAAGAACCACAGAACCGTACGTAATGCGTGTACGTACAGACTTATGGTTTACTGAATCTGCAATAGAAATAATTTGTAACGAAATCAAAGAATTAATTGCAGGTCAAGGTGATATTTTTTACTTTGGCAGTGATTGGATTAATCAAAATGCCGGATTGGTTTATAACAAATCGCCGGTGTATGCTGAAGTAGATAAGACTATACAAGACTTTATGATCTTGGCAAGTAGAGACAAATTAGTTCCCTTTGATGAGTGCATAGAAAATGTAAACCAGATAGTACCCAATAAAAGAAGAAGTGGCAATAAGATGTTTAGATATATAATTCGCTTTAATAATATCAAAGGTGAGGAAGGATCAACTACAAGAGTACAGTATTCAAAACCTTTTAGGATTCTTTGTCAAATTTGGCTGATAAGAAAAACCTATACTGAATCTCCTACTGACAATGAAGTTTGTAAAGATTATATTCAAAGTTATATTGCAGATGATAAAGCAAAAGTGGGTAAGAAGAATTACATCTATCCTCATCCCATGCAAGATGCTGTAAATTGGTGGCGAGCACAACAAGGTTGGGACAAAAAAGAAATTACGGTAGGAGAATGGTGGACATGGCAATCGGAATAATTCAGATAGGTCTTAAAAGATTTTATGATACTGCTAAACCAAATCATAAAAAATTATATGATACTCTCAATAAAAGATACGGAATAACAGTATACGATTTTTATCGTGATACAGCCGATCCCAAGTGTCCATTTTACCAAAGTGGTAAGGTACAGGTTTATGATTTTTTAAAAGCAAAAAATCATGTCAAAGAAGAAGTTTTTATTAAAGTTAGATCTGATGCTTATTTCACTCGTACCTCCATAGACATCATTTGCAAAGAAATTGATAATATTATTGCAGGCGAATCCGACATTGTGTTTATGGGCATTGATTTTATGAATGACTATGCCGAAATACATAAACGAGAAGATGCTAGGACTGTTCACGGTCACAAAGTTACAGACTTTGTAGTAGTGGCTAGAAAAGATAAGGTTGCCGATACTGATGAAATTATAGATTTATTAAGTCATAGTGTTAAAGATAAAAGTGGGAATAAAACATATAATTTAATTTTAACCCATGATGCTATAGCCAAGAAAGTCAGTACCCAAATTTATATTCTTAGAAAAGAATACTCAGAATGTGACAATTGGCAAATATACTGGGACTGGTGCAGTCAGTACCGAAAATCTCCAGTAGCTCAAGATTGGGTAAAGAATAATGCAGATACAATTAGGAGTTTTTAATGCCAAGTGCATATTACTTACAAAGTGTAGAATTAGGAAAACAATTCCAACTGAATAACAGTAGTTGGGGTGGCGACGATTGTAAAAATTATCACAATCAGATTAGAGTCCTGATGGACAAATACAATGCTAAAACTGTTTTAGATTATGGCTGTGGCAAAGGTAGACAATATACAAATATAGTTTCATACGGAATGCCGCACGATCAAGTAACAGAACCAATGACATTTCAAACTAGGATAAATGCAGAAAGTGTTTATAAGTTTGATCCCTGCGTAAAAGAATTTGAAATAGAACCCATAGGACAGACATTCGATGCTGTTATTTGCACACAGGTATTAGGCAGTATTCCCGATGTTGATATGCTCTGGTTGAGTGATAAGTTAATGAACTATGCTACTAAATTTGTATTCATAGGTCTACATAAACCAGACAAACCTGTAAAATCTAAAAAACGAATGTACGATGCTAACTGGATAACATATCCTAGAAGCATAGAATGGTATCAAGAACAATTTGCTAATTGGACTGGTCCAGACTTATATTGGTGGTTTAGAGATACCGTGCATCCGGCCAATGATTGGTATTCAATAGAAAAAGGAGGTCTCGCAGATGAAAGTAGGATTTAATTGCAGTAGTTTCGATCTGCTACATGCAGGTCATGTAACTATGTTAAAGATGGAGAAGGAATTGTGCGACTATCTTGTAGTTGCACTACAGATTGACCCGACCGTCGATCGTCCTGGAATTAAAAATAAACCAGTACAAAGTGCATACGAACGATATGTACAGCTACAGGCTTGCAAGTATGTTGATGAAATCTTAATCTACGAAACAGAGTTTGATTTATTACAGTTATTGCAAACACAGACAATCCATATTAGATTTTTAAGTGAAGAATATTTAAATAGAGATTTTACAGGTAAACAGTATTGCATGGACGTGGGAATCGAATTGCACTACCATAAACGTGGTCACAAGTATTCTTCCAGCGAGTTACGTGCTAGAACAGCAAAGTTAGAAAATGCCAAGGATGCCGATAATACCCAAGCATTACCACAATACTCACCTGAATTAATAAAACCAAGAGACGCACAATGATTACATTGATTGGCCACGGGTATGTTGGCAACCAGATTAAAAAAGAATTAGAACATCAAAATATTCATCACGAATGGATCACTCATGCGCAGTCAGTGCCGGTCGGTACCACAGCAATCATCAATGCTGCTGGATATACAGGATCACCAAATGTCGATGCTTGTGAACACCATAAACAAGAAACCATCAACGGCAATGTAGTATTTCCATTGCAATTAGAAGCAGCAAATCCTTTCATACCTGTTGTACACATTACCAGCGGGTGTGTGTACACTGGTTATAAAGATGGTGGCTGGACTGAGGAAGATGCTCCCAATTTTGATTTCAACAATGGATCTTTTTACAGTGGGTCGAAAGCATTGTTCCAAACTTTAATGACTCCGTACCTTACCAAATCATATCTGCTAAGAATCCGCATGCCATTTGGCGACACACATGAACCCAAGAATATTTTTACAAAACTATCAAACTATCAAAAACTAATTGACTACGAAAACTCGTTTAGTTACATAGTTGATGTGGCCAAGGTAGCTGTGTACTTTGCAGTGAATAAACCGGCCAGTGGAATTTATAATGTTTGTAATCCAGGATCTGCTACTACTAAACAGGTTGCTGATAAACTTGAATTAGATAAAGAATGGTTTACACGAGAAGAATTTAAAGCAGCCACAGTTGCTCCAAGATCTAATTGTGTTATGAATGTTGATAAATTATTTTCAGTATTTCCAATTCAGCACATTAGTGATGCGCTAGATACTGCTATTGGTAAACTACGTTAAGGTTATAATTTTAATTCTTCGGTCACCCAGTTTGAAATCCACTGTGCTCCATCAGTCCCGAAATGAAATCCTTTGTCTATGACTAGATCTAAAAATTTTTCAGTACCTAATAGTTTCTCCACACACGGTATATTTTCTAATCCCGGTACTTCTCTATAAAGTTTTCTGTGAAAGAATACTAGATCGGATAAAGATTTTGCTCTGTGAGAAAATGCTCTATACTCGGGATCAAAATGATTTTGATCTTCATGCATAACCATAAGATTTTTTAGTAACTGATATTTTTCTGCCGTGAAAGGATTAGAGAAGTTTTCTCTGGTTTGTCTTTTTCCGCTGACACCATTAAAGGGCCAAATGCCTTTGATGCTCATCGGTAATACCCAATAATTATCTGAAATTTGTAATAAGTCTTGTTTAAGATTTAATTTAAATCCCTGATCATAGAATGTCATTCTTGTTGGTTCGGTGAGTTGTGTTATGACTACATCTGATTTTAATTGTTCAGACATTTGATCAATCATGTTTAACGAAAATAATACGCTAGTAGCTTGCCTTCCAAAATTATAGACCTTTAAATCTGGCCTAGACAATGATAGTTGGTAAGGCCACGATTCTCTAGGTTCGGCGTCCGCTAGAACACCGCCTGTAAAACTACAACCGAAACACGATATAACTTTTGACATTATTTGATATAAGGCAAGAACTGTTTGTAAATAAGACCTTGTCGACTTTCTTGATCAGTCCAATGACACGCAGCAAGATCATTAATCCACTGGCTTCTATCGGGTTGTTTTGAATGATCAATATCTCCGATGTTATAATTGGCAACATCCCAACACACACTACTGCTGTCATCAACCCATAACGGAACACCTTCTAAGATTGATGCAACTCCGCTACTGCTGTTAAACACAAATGCTGCCTTGGCACGTCTTAGATCGTGTTCTATCGGAATCTTGGTGCTGTCGCTGATTGTCACTCCGGGCCGTAACAGTGGTGTTAGATCTGCTATTTTTCCTGGATGCGGTCTAAGCACAATTGGAAGATTAGATACTTTTCTTACTGCTTCTATTTTTTGTCTTGTCCATTCTACAGGACTTTGACCTTTCATACTCCACCCGCCGTCACGTTGCACTAAGAATAAAATATATTCTCCGTGTCGTTTCCAGTCTTTCATTTCTAGTCCAATATCACTGGATAAAATATCCCAACGAGAAGAGTCAGAGTTTTTATTAGCGTATTCGCTTGAGTCGTAATCAACACCGTTAATACTGTATCTTAGATATTTGCTGTCAAGGTCTTTGAATTTAAAGCAATTGGCGTCTATGGCCATAATGTGATTATTTTGTTGCCGCTGATGTTCAACTATCTTGGCACGTAATTTAATATTTTCTGTCGTTTGGATCGGACTCGGCCAACCAAGAATTACTGCTAGTTTTGCACGTTGTATCACGTATTGAGTTTCGATATGTACCCGAGCTCCGTGCGATTTTGCACCATCGGCAAATGCTGTGAGGGTATCTACCTTTCTACCAGGCGTTTGTTTATGTAAGGAACTTAGGTAAACAACAACATCAAACATTATTATCCTTGATTAGGTTGCCAGAGAGTTATATCATTATCATTCAAGATACGCCATGCAGTTCCGTCTCTCATTTCTGCTTCAGAGAATTGACAGTATGATAAGTGTGCAGCCCATGCTTCGACTTCCTCAGCCTCTGGAAATTTCGGAGTTTCGATTAATGAAAGATCTGATAAACTCACTGCATGTGCAGCATTTGGCCCAAGGGTAAATGCTGGTTTACCTAATAATATTGCTTCGGTTGCCGCAATACTATTGAAAGTTACAAGACAATGTACGTCGTTTGCAAGAGCCATTTCCATGGTATCTGTTGCAGTTCGCTCACGGCGACTGACTTTATTTCGAACAACAATTGGACGATCAGTATATGTTTTAATTGTCGCAATAGTTTCTTGCATCCATATGTCTAGATCGAGACCAAATGCACTCATCGCCTTGGCACTTGGAGGACATAATAAAATGTTACGTCCTTTTCTAAATTTACTACGGTGCCAACCCGTTGCTTCTAAACGATCAAACGGTCTTTCAATAACAGGACCAATGTTTTGCATGGCGTTTTTAGTGATGCGATGAAAGAACTTTTTACGAACATTACCAAAATATCCAGTATCAATATAGTAATAATCTCTGCCTTTTTCTGCACAGGCCCGCATATGTTTAGCCTTAGTGATGCCTCTAAAGACAACCGGAACCATTGACTCTGATATTTTATCATAGTTAGTGATTGTGCCACCGCACCCAAGAATAAAAGATTCCATGTATGGATCCCAACCCACACCCTTGCCGTCGTTGGGATCTCTACCGCCGTCAACGGCTACTGCTGCATTATTGTCTAACATTTTAATATCCTCAATTACATTGTCAACGGTGGTATTATAAATTTCTCCGGAAGGATCAACTCTATACTTTAATATTTTTTTAAAAACAGTTTCAATCTCTTTAGGTATGTGAGTAAACAAACTAGGTTGAAACACTGGTTTTAACGATTCGACCATGGCGGCATGCTCAACAGCCCATTGATAACCATACTCGCAGTGTTTGTAATTATCAAACCACGGACCGCCCTCTGTGTAATGAATAGCCTTGGCACGGCCATCTTGAGGCTCATGATACCAGTTTACTAACCAATTATATTCATGAGATATTTCTCCGATTAAATCATCAGCTAGCCATCGGAATCTATGAAAAAATTGACCTGAGTTATGTTCATTATTGACTACCTCGGGTGTAAGAGTAGTGTTAGCTGGGTGCCCGCAATTCCATAGAATCATAGAACTCCAGTTTTTTCTTGGGTACGGCATCTGTTTGCACCCATCCATTTTATCGCCTTCTTGCGGAGTGTAATCGTGTTTTACACACATGACAGCATACCGATCGTCGGCCTGATTAAATATTTCTGTAACATCACATTGGAATAGAAAGTCGCAGTCAACAAAAATTGCCCATCCGCTGTAGTCTGTTAGATGAGGAACAAGAAATCGAGTAAATGTAAATTCTGTGGAACTTAATGTATCTGGTACTCTGGTATAAATTCCAGCTTCTCTTAATTCGGATTGCTTAAGGGGAATAACTTCAACGCCAACACTTCTAGCCTTGATACTGTATTCACACACTCGATAAGCAATATCTTCGCGCGGATCATACCCAACAAAAACTTTCATAAATTTCCTTGTATCATGTTTAATGCAGCGCCAGTCCGTAATTCAATATTATGGAATTGGCCGTATGCCAAGTGGCAGGCCCAGCTATGTAATTTATCTTGATCTGGATAGTAGGGTTTTTCGATTTGACTTAAATCGGTAGATGCTACCGGTTTGGCAGCGTTACAAGGTGCTAGTACAAATACAGGATAGCCATACATGACAGCCTCGGTAGCAGCATTGGAGTTGAAAGTTACTAACGCAAATACATCATCATCAAGGGCTTGCTTTAGTGTATTACCAACTGTGCGATCGATACGTTTAGGAGCACGTTCGCGTATTTCTATAGGTCTATCTGTGTATTTTTTAATTGTTTCGATGGTATCGTTAGTCCATTGTTCTAAATCAATTCCGTAAAACTTGCAGGGTTTTTCATCAGGTTTTGCTATTAAAATCTTTCTTCCTGATTTTTTCCAGGGTTCGATAGTTTTGTTAAATTGTTTCCATCGATCGTCTGGTCTAGACACAATTTCATCGTGTTGAAGATTATTTTTTACAATGCGATGCCAATATTTCCATCCGTTGGGATTCAGTGAATTAACTTCATTGCCAAAATATCCAGTGTCCATATAATAGAAATCTCGGCCTTCCTTCCAACAGCGTTTCATTATTTTATGTTTTAATATTCCGCGCAATATAATAGGCTGGTTTGAATCTTCATAAACAAAATCGTCCGTAGATGTTATTTTTCCTCCGCAGGATCTTGCTAATTTTTCTATATAATCGTCTTCACCATCTTTGCTTAAGAAAATCCAATCTTTCATTTTCTTTCAATATCCTCTTCTGTGCATTGTTCACCGAATTGAATTTCAATAACTTTCAACGGTGTTTCGCTTTTGTTAATCAACTGATGCCATTCCTCTCTACCGATATATGTCTGCATGTTTTTCATCACAAAGTTTTTCATCACTGTATTGTTATCTGTATCTAGGGTATTAATTGTTGCAGTGCCTTCAGTTACAAACCAATGCTCATAACGATGTTGATGGCGTTGCATTGATAAACTACATCCAGGATTAACTGTAAGTTCTTTTACTTTTACGCCTGGACCGTCTTGATGTAGTACACGATAATATCCCCAAGGCCGTTCTGTCTTAGGTGCTTTCCATTCTTGGAGTATCCAACTACTTGAATTCTTTTTATCATCGCCGCCAACGCCAAACACAAACTCAACATTGTCTATGCCACTGTTCATTTCTGGAATGTTTGTCTGTGTTCGGTCTCCGCCGTTGGCAAAAACAATAAGATCCTGTGGGTAACTTTGTCGAACCATCCAGAGTGCATGTTTTGCTGATCCGTCAGCATCATTGAAGTCTATGACAAAATCTACTCCTACAATATTACGTACAATTTCTGCACGTTCTTTGTAGGGTAAGAAAGGAGCTCCTTTCTTACGGGTTAACCATGCATCTGAGTTAACCCCAACAACAAGGATATCACCTAATTGTTTAGCTGAGTTGAAGTAGGCAATATGCCCAGAATGAAGGGGATCAAATCCCCCTGTGATTAGTACAATGCGTTTCATGCAGATATTTATCTGCGTATATTATACCGTATTTAAAGACTGGCGTCTTCTAGACCCGACACTCGTAGTTTAACAATGTTACTTAAATGCCATTGTTTCTGATCAAGTGCTTTGATAATACCTAACCACTTGTTGCGAAGTAGGGCGAAATCGTTGATAATCTTTTCAAAATCTACAACGTCAGCTTCACCTTCTACAAACTTTTCACAGTCTCTAGAAGATAAAGCTCGTTGATAGTTTTCTAAATACTTGCGAAAATGCTGACTACGAAGTCTACGAAGTTCAATGTTTAAGTACTCAAGGATACCTTCAATTTCTTGAAGTTGATTAAAGCGTTCTTCCACGATGCCAGGCATTTGCGAACTTGCCTTCTCGATGTTACCCGCTATGCGGACATCTTGTTTTGCTTCGATTAACTCAGCTTCATAATAGGCCGCAGCATCTGGAATGTTGCTTATATCTTTACTAACCTTGTCGTACCAATTCATTTATTCCTCTTCATCGTAGCTGTCTACATCTTCTTCGATCTCTTCACCGTCGATGGCATATGTGATAGCTTCGTCGAGAAAAGGATCGACTCCTTGCAGACTGTCTAACACACTTTCTTTGATGCCGTAGTCCAGCAATGTGTTTACAAAATCGGTAGCTACATCTGGTCTGTGTTTTTCAGGAATGTGTCCAATTACCACGTGCCATAAGTCAGCAATTAAATCTTCTTTCATTCAGTAATCTCCGTTTCAGGTTCAACAATAGTAGTTATCTCTGAAGCGGAAATTTCACCGTGTTTAGAAATGTCTTCCATGGCGATGTCTAGACCGTCTTTCTCATTGCGTTCCCAGGCTTTGCGGAACTGCTTGATGATTTCACCGTCTTTGGTAGTATATACAAGACTGTTACCTTCTTTCTTTAGCATGCCTTTGGCTTCGAACAAGTCGACTAATCCGCTATATGGACTCATACCTGTTTCATAAGGAATTTCAACCTGCACACTTTCAAACGGCTTTGCGTAACGTGTTTTCATAATCTTACAGGCTGCACGAATACCTTGCACAGTTGTAGTCTTATTACCATCTGCATCAAGTTTCAACTTTAATTTACGCATGGCAACAACAATTGAACTTGCGTAGATGAATCCTTGTCCGCCACTGATCTTGTCATCTGGATCGAACATGTCTTGACTTGCGTATGTGTGGTTAGTACATACCATACCAATATTGTAAGCCCCAAACATGTTAACACAGTTACGAACTAGTGCTGTGAGTGCTTTAGGCTTACGACCCATGTCACCTTTCATATCCCCAGCCTGGAACTGGTTAACATCTGTGGGAGTCAGTAACATGCCCAATGAATCTATGATAAACAAGATCTTAGGACGATCTGCTTCATCCATCGTTTTGTACTCTGCGATGAACTCCGTGATAGTCTTTGCCACATCGTCGATCATTGCCATGTTAAGTTTCAATAACTTATCTGGACTTGTATCAACACCAAGTGCGTGTAGCCATTTTTCATCAAGTGCATTTTCTGTATCAATCAAGATAGGATAGATACCTTGTGCTTGGGCGTTCTTGACTAGGTTCCCTGAACAGATAAAACTCTTACCTGCGCCACTCTCACCCGCAAATACAGTAACCTTGCCTAGTGGAATGCCTCGATCAAAATATCCGCTGATAAGATAGTTTAATGCGTAGTTGTTTGTACTAACCCAATCTGTTGGGTCGTTAAAGCCAATACTTAAACCATCAATCGATTTAGTTATTGACTTTCTAAATTTAGAAATATCAAATGCTTTTGCCATTATAGATCACCCTTTGATAGTTTCTTTGGACCCACAACGATGTCTTCACGACCGATTGCTTTTAACCATGTGTTTAATCTGTTAATTATAACAGAATCGTCCTTGGGGTTGTCAAATCTAACATCGATATCGGCAACAGTATCCCCGGTTTGATCTTCTCTACTGTTAAAACTCAGAGAGAAGTTTTCATTAATTTTTTGTGTTCTTGCCATTATTTTTTACCCTGTTGAGAAATAGAGTGTGAGTTGCCCCACACTCTATGTTTAGTCTTACTGCTTCTGACGATTGCGAATCATGGCAAGGATGTCTTGCGCACGACTGTTGTCACCTGCGGGTGCTGCGGCAGC
>Ga0209191_1000871_pt1 | contig 21313 bp, 34 predicted proteins | sample S_130626_EF_Meta_FD_187320 | JGI IMG/M metagenome (GOLD analysis project Ga0209191, IMG submission 187320) | Freshwater microbial communities from Lake Simoncouche, Canada to study carbon cycling - S_130626_EF_MetaG (SPAdes) (version 2) | ecosystem: Environmental > Aquatic > Freshwater > Lake ...
CCGAAACAAAGAGATGAGATCGGCGCAGATAGCGTTCAATAAAATCTCTCGCTAGGATTCTGGCATGAATCAATTTACGCTCCACCACGGAGATTGTTACGAAGTAATGAAATCCATGCCAGATAATTCAGTAGATTCAATAGTTACTGATCCGCCTTATGAATTAGGTTTCATGGGTAAATCTTGGGATTCAACTGGGATCGCTTACTCGGCTGATATGTGGGCTGAGGCTTTGCGCGTACTCAAATCAGGTGGGCATTTATTGGCGTTCTCTGGTTCTCGAACTTATCACCGAATGGCTGTTGCTATCGAGGACGCAGGTTTTGAAATCCGTGACCAGATTATGTGGGTATATGGATCAGGGTTTCCTAAGTCGCACAATATAAGCAAGGCTATTGATAAAGCGGCTGGCGCTGACCGCGAGGTAGGAAATCTAAAATTCAAAGGTGGCACTCAACTCGGTGTAATAAATGACGATGGTTGGGAACCGAAAGATGTTTATGAATCTTTTTCTACTACCGAGGAAGCAAAACAATGGGACGGCTGGGGAACTGCTCTCAAGCCAGCCCATGAACCTATCGTTCTAGCGCGTAAACCTTTTGCTGGAACTGTTGCTCAAAATGTATTGGCTCATGGAACAGGCGCATTAAACATTGACGCGAGCCGAATAACTATTGCTGAAGGTGACGAACCTAGCGCTGGAAGTAGAACTGCGACATTCGGAACACAGGAAACAATTTCAGGGGGTGACGGCTCTGGGGGCTGGCAACCTGCTAGTGGGCGTTTCCCCGCAAACTTTATCCATGACGGAAGTGACGAAGTTTTGGCGCTATTTCCTGAAACTGGTAAATCAACAGGTGGTCGCATTGGAAAAAAATCAATGGGTGATGTTACAAATGTGCCAGCGGGAGAATACGAAGCGGGCGATCCAGGATTCGGTGACTCAGGTAGCGCCGCTAGATTCTTTTACTGTGCTAAAACAAATAAGCGTGATCGCAATGAGGGATTAGATAAATTTTTTGCTAAGCAAACTTTAGGCGGCGGTGGATTAACTGCCGAAATTAAAGAGGACGGAAGTTACGGCACGGCGAGCGCGGGCGGTAAATACGGATCAGTCAAGGCTGTATCTCAAAACTATCACCCAACTGTTAAGCCGACTGCGTTAATGCGCTACCTAGTAAGACTTATTACTCCGTCAAATGGAACTGTGCTTGATCCGTTTCTCGGCTCTGGTTCAACTGGCAAGGCGTGTATGTATGAGAAGTTTGACTTTATCGGTATTGAATTGACCGAGGAATACTTGCCGATTGCCAGAGCAAGAATTGAATTTGCTCAGGTTAATAAGGAACTGGAGCAAGATACGCTGTTTTGATATATCAGCCCCTTTAGACTATACTGGAGTTTAATATAAGAGAGAGGTATAAATATGGAACACGCAATTATTGTTCATTCACCCCATTACGCTAATTGGGTGTTTGATAAGACGCACCCAACTCAGGGGCGCAGATTTATGCTGGGTCGAAACAATGTGATCCTTGAAGGTCAAAAGCGCAAACTCAACATTGACGAGATTGAGCCAGAGATGCCTCACACCGAGGATTTGTTACTTGTCCATGACGAACTTTATGTCTATGAAGTAACGATCAAGGGTTTATCTGATGAATGGACAGGGCAACGCCATGACTTAGGCGATCTTGCTAACCTCTTTGTGGGCGGAACTCTTACTGCGTTAGATACCTTGTTAGAGAGAAAGACAAAGTTAGCGATTCACCTCGCGGGCGCGAAGCACCATGCTATGCGCGACTACTCAAGCGGATTCTGTATCTTTAACGATTTCGCTATCGCCGCTACTAAAGCCACTAAACTTGGAAAGCGTGTTGCGATCTTTGATTGTGACGCTCACCATGGGGACGGAACTGAAGCGTTGCTCAAGGGCAACAAAGATGTTCTGACCTTCTCGGTTCACCAATGGGGTATTTTTCCAGGAACGGGATTAACTTCCGACTTTAGTAAAAATGCGATCAACTTCCCGCTTGCCGCTGGAACTAATGACGAAGGTTTATTCGAAGCGGTAAAAACCTTTAACGAGGCTTGCCATGAATTTAAGCCTGATCTGATTTTCATTGCCTGTGGCGCTGACGGTTTAAAAGATGATCCACTATCGGAACTTAATTACACCCTACTTGGTTACGAAACTACCATGAAGGCAATTCGTGACGAGTTTCCAGATATGCCGATTCTCTTTGGTGGCGCTGGCGGATACCAGCCAGACGATCAAACGCCTGAACTTTGGGCTAAAGCCGCTCTGGAACTGGTGGCTTAAAAGAGGGCGCTGTACGCTTGCCCCATGACCACAATCGTTGCTGTCCAGTATCACGACAAAGTTGTAATCGGTGCTGACAGTTTGGTTACTTCAAACAGAAAATTTAATCACCCAAAAATGATTAAAATAAGCGAAAGAAATAACTATTTGATTGCGGGCGCGGGGGAAGTTGCGGCGTGTGATATTGCTCAGCATATTTGGGAGCCACCAACTCCAACAGTTAATGACAAAAAAGACTTGTATCACTTTATGATTGCTACTGTGATTCCTTCGTTAAAAAAGGCTTTCAAAGATAACGATTACAAATGGGAAAAAGACGGTGACGAGGAAACAAAGTTTGCTTTCTTGATTTCCGTTGAGGGCGAAGTCTTTGACATAAGTGACGATTTTGCTGTTTGTTTAGATAGCGCGGGCTTCTATGGTGTTGGCTCTGGTTCGTCTTTGGCTATTGGAGCATTACGAACTGGTGCCTCACTTGAGGACGCTTTAAAGATAGCCGCTGACATTGATCCTTATACAGCGGCACCGTTTATTTTTCACGAACAACTTAAGAAAAAGAAAGTTGCACCTCGAACCAAAGTATAGTAATCTAACTCCCGTTACATAAACCTATTGAGAGGAATAGCCATGAACGAGCAAGAAGTAAGCAATAAGTTCCAAGACATAATCCAGCCTAAGATCATTAACAAAATCGTTCGAGAGAAGCGACCACCAGCAAAGTTTCCAGAACTGCGTTATCTCTGGGGTATTACATTGCTTGGTAGTTTTATTCTAATGATCGTTGGCGCAACTATCTCAACAATCTTAGAATCTGTCTAAGATAGGGACGGACGGCGTTTGTTAGCGCAGGGGTAACAAATCTTTTCAACTAATTCTATTACGCCTAAAACAAACGCGTCTGTACCTGAGTAAACGATCTGCTCTGAAGAACCACAATCAACACACATAACTTCTCCTTTTTAAAATTTGTGTAGAACTAACATATTCTCAACATCTGCGTCATAAACTTCAATAGAAAATGACGCTTGCTTTATGTCGAACTGCCTAGCATGGTGAACACAAAAATATAAATCACCATTAACAAAACTGGCTCGCACCATTGCTTGCGCCCCACATTTATCGCACCGATCATGGAGCGTTAAATTGGATCGCTCCATGGTGCGGGTCATTTTTTATTCTTGTCGGTAATCGGACCGCCAACGATCCAAGCCCTACAAGTGCGGCGGGAAGCGCACTTAAAGTCGAAAGCCTCGCAATAGCCCAACTCGCCAGCCTCGGCTACATCGTAGGCATTTTCAGCGCTGTCGCCCTGAGCCAGCCCGCCCTTGATACATTCCAGCATTGCTGAAGTCTGGATGAAGGCAGCACAGTTTCCGCAACGCTGTTTCTTAGCCTCTGCTACCGATACAGACCACTCTTTAGCCGTTTCAGCCCAGAACTCATCATTCTTCTCTGAAGGGTTAAGCGGACCATAATTAGCGTCTGAGATCGCCTTTTTGCGGTTTTTAAGATTGGCTCTTACATCCTGAGTCGCTGTTGGGCAAGAAGCCTTCAAAAGTGTGGCGAGTGCTGGTGTAAGAGTCATAAACAAAGGGTATCAGGCGAACATTTGTTCGATTAACTCGATTTGAATAACTAACCCCCGTATGTTATACTTAGATTGTAAAAGAGAGGAGATAAAAAATGAAATGTGCCAAATGCGGTGCGATCATTGAGAAGTACGAAGTATTTCCAGAAGGTATTTGCGTGAAATGCTACGCCGAAAAATTCAAAGAGGAATGGGCTAGTGCGATCAAGGTTGGGAGATTCAAGTGAAAATCACAAAAAAGGCTCAAAGAGAAGTTTTGAAAGATATTCGCCGCCAACTCGTATGGATTGAGGACGCGATCAAGCAAGGCGATCAAGAGTGGATTGACCAATATGCGAACCAGTTATCTGCCACAGCGATCTCGCTTCACTCAGAAACTATGAGCGAGTCGTAGAATATCTAACCCGAGTATGATATACTGATCCTGTAACCAAGAGAGAGGGAACAAAATGAGTCAGGTAATTGAAAAAGTTCAGCCAGTAGTAGGAGATATTTTCTACACTTCATGGGGCTACGATCAAACCAATGTCGAGTTCTACAAAGTAGTTCGTGTTTCTAAGTCATCTGTTTGGGTTCAACAAACAGGTCAGACAAGAGAAGAAGCAACTTACGGCGGCGGAGATTATTGGAAAACAAAATCAACTGGGGAAATTTACTCACGCGAGGTTCGTAACTGGGAAACAGGCGAATATGAATTGAAGATTGCGCCAGTTACTTGCCACCGTATCCAACACGATAGCCACGGCAAGCCAGCAATTAAAATCAATTCTGTTGTTACAGGTTGGTTCTGGGACGGCGAAGCAAAGTCTGCTTCAACAGGTCACTAATAAACCAAGGGAGAAAAATGAAAACACATTCTGATTTTAAAAAGGCTCTAAGTGTCGGCACAAAAGTTCAAACTCTTGCGCTTGCTAGTGGAGTTAAAGGTGGCAGATTAAATGTTGGCGATATTAGAACAGTCATTAAAGCCAATACTGTCGGCGTTTATCTTGCGACTGAAGGCGGGGGCGTTAGCGGTTCTTTCCTTGGTTTTGATAAGGCGGGCGATTGGGAATTTAGTGGCGACATAGCCACGAATACAAAAGTTGGTTATTCGTACAAAGTAGGGGTTTGATATTTAACCCCAGTTATGTTAAACTTAGATTGTAACCGAGAGAGGGAGAATAAAATGGGGTGGGAATCAACTCATGTTGGAAGTAATATCACCACTAGAGCGTTTATAGAATATTACATTCGGCGCACTTATGACGGTATTTACGAATCAGTAAAAATCTTTGAAGGCAAGAATATTGACGGGCAAAAAGCATTTTATGTTGCCCTTAAAAAACTTGAGGACAATTCCATTTTTGCTTCTGTTTTTTTGACTGAGCGCAGAAATGGTCAGGTAGCCGTAAAAATTATAGGTGAATCAGCACAACCGTTCTACTACGAGGCTCCAGAATCGTTTATCAATGTCTTAACTCCGTCAGCAACTTTAGAAGGCGCTTGGTGGAGAAACCGTTGTTTAGAATCTAAAGAGGAGGTCGCTTAAATGGGATACACACATTACTGGACACTTGAAAAGCCAATTACCGAGGATTTCTTTGAATCAATTCGGGATCGCGTCAAGGAAATTGTTGAAACTGCTCGCGAGGCTGGAATTCCAATGGAAACTGATTTTGGAATAGATCACTTCGCAATCAATGGGCAAGCCGAAGGCGCTCACGAAACATTCTCAATCAATGTTGAGGATAACGATTTCAATTTCTGCAAGACTGCCGAAAAGCCTTATGACGCGGTAGTGACAGCGATTCTAATTCTGCTCAAAAAAGAACTTGGTGATTCAATCAAGATCACTTCTGACGGAACTTGGAATGACTGGGAAGGCGGGCGCTTGCTCTTTGAAACAGTTTTTGACGAGCAACCAGAAAGCGTTATTTCTAAGTTTTAAAGCGTCCAAGGATTTGACTGCGTAAAAGATAAAGGCGAGATCGGTTGGTGAACTGTCTTGTTCTCGTAGAGGGCAAGCAGTATCGCCTCGGCTCGGTCAGGTGAATGGACTCCGCGTTTCTTCATTTCAATCTTTGATTCAATTTGGATACGACCAGACGAATCAGATTTAAAAGTCGGACCTGCTAACTGGGCGAGAACTGCTCTATCAACATCTAGGCGCAAATCTTGTTTATCGTCTTTAGGTTGTAAGAGTGATCGGGTATTCCACCACATTTCAGCGCGTTGGTTTTTAAACTTAGCCTGATCCTTTGGGCGCTCTGCGACATTGACTGCCACAATTTCAGCGCTGTGGCGGTTTTCGTTTTGCCATGTTTTCAAAAGCGATACAACTCCCCAGCCCACGCCAATAGTGTCAATCTTGACTCGCACCTTCTGGCTTATTCCTCGGGCTGTGTGAAGCGCTGTGGCGTTGTTTATATGCTCAAGGATTACACCTGCCACATCAACCGCGTTGGAATTCGCCTTGCCAGAGGATCGGTGAACTAAAGAGATTTTGTAGCCGTCTGCCTTAGCAATAACAAATTCATCTCCGCCGTCTGAAGCAATATCCACGCCTAGTCGAATTACTTCGCTGTCGAGGTGATCCTCGTTTTGTGTAGCCAACTCTGCCCATTGATACGGAATAACTTTGCCTGTACCAGTTTGCGGGAATCGAGCAAACACACGGGCTTCAACGAACGGGCTATCCTCACCGAATTCACCGATTACATCGTCTACCCAACTCTGATCCACTAAATGCGTAGAAACTAAATGCGCGTCTACATGGGGTGGGCATGATCGGCATTGCCCAGTTTCCTCACCCGTAAAGTTTGGTGTGTCATAAGCGCCAATAGGAATACTTTCGTAAATGGGCGAATTACAAATACGCTCGAACCAAGTTTGTTCTTGATCGGTAGGCGGGTTTCCTAAAACTAAAAGGCGTGTGTGTCCACCTGTCATAAGCGCTTCAAGTGCTGATCCAATTTTGTCTGACAAACCACCCGCTTCATCTACTACTACGAGCAAGTGTGGTGCGTGGATACCTTGAACTGCCGCTTCATTATTATCGGCTGGGCGAAAACCATAAGCAACTACGGTGTCGTCCATTTTCCATTCGGTTGTAAGAATTTCTCCAGGAAGTTCATGCGCCATGTGAACTCTGCGAATCTGCGCCCACATAATATTTCTTACCTGTTTGAAAGTTGTTGCTGTTGTAATCGCAATAGCCGTTCCAGGCGGGTGAACTGAAATCCACCATGCTACGGCTCTAGCGGCTAAGTGAGATTTTCCAGGCGCGTGACAAGCGGGAACTGTCGTTCTCTTGTTATCTCGAATCGAATTAAGAATCTCGCGCTGTTTAGACCAAAGTGTTTCGCCTAGCCCTTGCTCAACAAAGCCAACTGGATCATTCTCAAATCTTGCCCATGGGTTATCTATCTCAGCATCAAGAATTACGCCAAGCGCGTGTTTTTCCTCAGCCGTAAGCGTTAGATAAATTTCGTTTCTTTGTTCAATGCTCGCGTTGAGAACTTTGTCTACTAAGCGCTCACTCATTATTTCCCTTTACGACTAGCAATCACCTTAGCGATTTTTTGCTCAAGGTCGCCAACTTCAACCACCATTTTAACTGGATCGCCGTCTTGCCCTGTGTGTTCAATTCGCTCTTTGCGTCCATAGGTATTTTGGCGAGTGCGCTCTAACCACCATGCTGCCGCTTGCCAAGTTCCATTACTCGCTGACTTCTGAATGATCGCAACATTTCGAGCCGTGGCTTCATCTCGCGCTTTTTCTACTGCGTTCATAAAGTTTACATAGGGGGTTTCTAATTCAATCGGTTTAGCATCTGGCATTAACTTGAGCCGCTCCGACTCAGCCTTGCCTCGAGCCATCCAAAGAAAAAAAGTGTTTCGATTTATTCCAGCAGCACCAGCAGCGTCCTCTGCGTAATTGCCTAAACGGATCAACTCAACGATCTTGGTCTGCATCTCTTCGTTTAAAAGGCTAGGGCGACCATTCTTGGCTGGGGTAACACGGTTAATTCGTGGCTTAGCGGGAGCCTTTTTAACTGGAGCCTTTTTTACTGGTTTGTTTTCGGTCATTCGTTAATCATACCTCGGTTTGGTTTCTCCATATTTCGAAGTAAGCGTACCAGCGTAGCAATTCAACTGAAAAACTATTGTCATAGCGGCAATAGAAAATTCCAAAGCCCCACCGATCCATTGTTCCTGATCCAAAATGTATTTTCATTCTTCCTCCGTTGAACAAGCCGCTAACGGAATATTAAGCAACTCAGCAATATCCGTCCAGCCCTGAATTGTGTTAGCCCATGTATTTAAATCCTCGGTGTGAACTCTCATGGAGTGTTCGCCCACTCTGATATTGGTTCGTCCGATTGGATTGTGTCCAGGCTTGGTTTTGCCACCTGCGAGAATCTCGGCAACTTCCTCTCGCGAGAATCCAGTTCCCGTTAAATTCGTATTGGTTAATAACTTATTAAGTTCGCTTGAATCATAAGTGGCTAAGTCGCTAGTGCGGTTATCCACAATCAGAATTTTAATTTCCTCTATATCGTCCACATCAATCCAATGAACGGCGATCTTTTCCCACCCTAATTGAACTGCGGCGGTCAAAGTGTGATTGCCCGATAAACAATGTTTTGTCCGTTTGTTTACCACTATGGGGCGATATTGACCCATAGCCGTCAAGGACTCAATGATTGCCCCAATATCTCCCTCGCGTGGATTTAAGGGGTGTGTCAAAACATCTCGAACTGATACGGTTTCCACATCGCCTAAACTCGTCTGAGAGCGCTCTGCGACCTTCTCAGGGGTAACTGGCTCTCTTTCAGGGAAGCCAAGTCGCTCTTTAATTCCTTTATTCGCTTTTGACTTTGTGTTGCCGTACTCGGCGTAAAGTTGTTCTTTCCATGCGTCATAGCCGTCACGCTCAACTGTGAAGCGCCATGCGGCGATCTTAACTTCTGGATCAGCCTTGAGGTTGCCAGAGGTTCCAATAGGTTCCTTTTGGGTACCTTCTATCAAACGGTCAAGGGTTTCAACTTCGGCTTCGGTAAATCCTGTGCCGTCCAACTCAGGTAGCGCTTGAAGCAAACTTTTTAGGAGTGGCTCGTTATAGGCGGCTAGGTCAGTTAGGCGGTTATCAGCCAAGACAATCTTGCGGGCTGTATCTGAGTCCACGCTGACCATGACGGCTTTGATCTTTTTCCAGCCAAGTTTCTTAGCCGCTTTGAGTGTGTGATTGCCAGCCAATACAAAGTTCGTACTCTCTTGAACCACGATTGGTCGGTACTGCCCATGGGCTTTAAGTGATTGTGCGATTGCTTCAATATCTCCACGGCGCGGGTTAGTTGGGTAAGCCGTTAGCGAGGAAATCGCAAGGGACTGAATCTCACCTGTTTTAATGTTTGCTTTCATTTGATAAACACCCAAGCCTCAAAGTTGTAGAACTTCCAGAACATCGTGCCAACTGAGAATCCCGCGTTCTCAGCCATAATCGTATTTCGGGCTGAGGTGTTAGTTGTCATAATCGGGCGTAAGTCTTTTTCTTTTTGCATGATCTCGGCTGGACTGAAATGCTTGCCCTTAAAGTCGTAATAACCAAAATTCATTATGCGTTCTAATTCACCCTGTTCCTCATGTACCTTTTCAGCCCAGATAAAAGCGCCGCCTTCAGCCAACTCGTCATAGATAAGGCTCAAGATATTAGGTCGGTCTGCTAATGGTAAGAACTGAAGTGTGAAAAGGGAAATCACCAAAGAGGGCGTTGATCCAAAACTAACTAGCGAGCGCAAATCTTTTCTGAGGTACTCAGTATCGTCATGGCTATCTGGCAAAAGGTTGGCAGAAATGTCAATGCCTAATTTCTTTCCGTCAAACGGTATGGACTCAATAAGTGATCCTGTTGAACAGCCTAGATCAACAATGCTGAAATCCTCTTTGACAAAAAAGGTTGCTAAGTCTTTAACTGCGTCATTTAATAAATGATAGTTGGGAATAGATTTTGCTATGTGATCGTCAAAGTCTTGAATTGTGTCAAATGAGAAATTAGTAGAACTCATGTAACTTCCTTCCTATTGCCTCAACTACTGGAATCGTGATTGTTCTGCCACATCTCTCATAGCGTTGCGTATCAGGAACTTTTGACCCGTCAGCGTAGAACTCCGTCCACCCGTCAGGCAATCCTTGAAGGCGCTCGCACTCAAGCGGAGTTAGTTTTCTCAGACGGATTTTTGTTCCATCGTCTAAAGCAACTCCGTGAATATCCGAAGCCGTCAAACTAAAACTTGGCTCGTTATGCTCTTTGATTAACCTGCCGTTTTGATTCTTAACTTTGATTGACGGATTAACAACTGCTCTTACTGATACATAAGGTCTTGAGTTCCCACCTTTGTAGTAATGAGCGTCTAAGGTTGGAGAAATGTTGGAGAAAAACCCCGACCTTCCGCCTTGTTTTGTTTCGTCCTTCGTAAAATCTCCGTCACCTGTTCGTCCGATAGGAAATACTTTTGGTCGGGGGTGGGTTCTAAGATTTGCGATAAGGAAAACCCGATCTCTGTGCTGTGGGACTCCGAAATTTTGGCTGTCAAGCAATTCCCATTGGCAGTCATACCCCATCTCGTCCAAGACTGCCAAGATAATTCCGAAGGTTCTTCCTCCGTCATGGTTGAGGAGTCCTTTGACATTCTCAAATAAAATGTACGGTATTCCTTTATCCCGAGCGAGCCTAAACATTTCAAAAGCAAGTGTGCCTCGAGTGTCGTCCAAAGAGAACCCTGTTCTTTTTCCAGCAGTTGAAAAAGTGGCACAAGGAAATCCTCCGACAAGGAGTTCTGCGTCTGGAAGGTCGTCAGCGGAAACATCTCGAATATCTCGTCCGTCTGGTGCGTCCCCGAAGTTTCTTTCATAAATACTCCTTGGTTTCTCTAACCATTCATTAGCCCATACGCACTCATGTCCAGTATTTTCCAAACCAAGACGAAATGCGCCTATGCCAGCAAATAATTCAATGAACTTCATTAACCTTTACCTAACTCTCTCTAAGTAAAGGCTTAGACCGCTGGCTTTGGTGGTCGTCCTCTACGGCGAATAATGTTTCCGTCTGCGTCATATTGGAGTTCACGGTCAATGTCATTCTTAATAATCTTATAGATCAACTGCTCTGAAACATCCATTGCTTCAGCGATCTCACGGTAAGTAATACGCTGTTTGCGAAGGCGCAAGATCAGTTGCTTACGGCGCTTTGCTAAATCTTGAATCTGATTAGCGTGTTCTCGCATTGCGGTTGTAAGGAGTTTTACTTCGTCTAAACCTTTTCCGTCTAACTGTGTTGCTTCCATAGTGGTACTCATTTCGTTTCTCCATCCCACATTTTCGCCCAATCCAACTCTGTTTCGTTATTAAACATACCTCGGTGCTTTTCTAGCGCCTCTAAGTCCATCTTCATTTTTGCTTTGTGATAAGCAAGCGCTATCGCAATGTAAAAAGGTGATACTAATACAACTGTAATTGATAATCCTAAAACAGTCAAAATTAAATCTAAGTTCATAACTTTCTCTCTTTCCTTGCTCCTCGTATGTAAAGCACCAATGAATTTCTATCGTTCTGTGGCGGTAAGAAAATCAGCGATCTCATAAATTTTGATGAATCATCTGGTAGAACTCCAGCGTCCACAATGCCGTCAATCGCCGCCTTGACTGCTGGGTTACACGCCCCTACATCTTGAAGGCGACCCCCTTTTTGGTGAGGCTCAGCCGTGACGCTAATCCATGACATTTCTGGAATCTGCTCTGATCTAGCCAATACCTGAAACGCCGTGCGCCAAGTCTTAACCAACTCAGCCCGTTCCCAGCGATTGCCAGCGCGTTCGGCGTTGGTCGTCCAAGGTCTTTGAGCCAACTCAAGTCGGTAGACAAGTTGCTCGGTTTCATCTGTTTGGCATAAACAATACATGGGTTAAACATAAGGGGAACTCGAATTTGTGTCGAATCGCACTTTGTCGCCGTTGTTATCAATTAACCAACCATTCGTAAATTTATCTATAAAGGGAATCTGCTCGGCGCTATCTACCTTAAATAACAAATAGCCATCGGCTCTTGCTTGATCTCGGTTTGACTCAACCCAGCCATGGCAACCATCTACCCCTGACCCGCATAAAACAATAAGATTGGCGGGTTTGTGTAGGTCTGCGTTGCGACTGCCACCCATTCGCCTTGGCACTCTATGGTGAACTGAGAAGCCGAAAACGGTGCCATTTCCATAACAGCGTTCACATTGATACATGGCTCTGGCTAGAACTAGAAATCTAGTTTTATCATCAACCTTTAGTTTAGGCTTTGCCATCTCAAAGTCGCATCTGCGAGCGAATCGGTACAGAGGGGGCAAATTCTATGATCGGACTGTTGAGCCGTGATATTAGCCAAACGGCATACTGGGATTTGTTCATAGGTTAGGTGCCACTTCCCCTGAATCAGTTTCCAGTTCAACATTAGGTTCTGCCTTTCGAAAGTTACTTCTAATCTCTGCTAAATATTTATCTATCTGTTCTGTTGTTGCCCTCTGAGATTGCTTGTATTCGAGTTCTTTCATAAACTCGTTAGTTTTCGCTCGTTCGTGTAAATTGCGCTCACGAATTTTCCAGACCTTGTTAATCATGCTTGGCGCTATTACAGAATCGTTTTCCGAATAATGCCGAGCCACCTGAAATTGAGCGAACTCAAAAGTCATTTCTGGGATTAAGACTTGGTGCCAAGCGCGAATCTTACCTTCGTCTGCTTGAAGTCTGCCATCAAAATAGCAACAGTAAGCAAAAAGTTTCGCTACCTCTGAAACAGTCATTAGAAATCAACTCCGTCTAGTTGCCTAGAAATCTCAAGCGCTCGCATAACTGAACTCTCCGTTCTGGTCATTGCTTTGGCGGGCAAGGCTTCATCTAACCAGCGCTCTTGATTTAACCATGTCGAGGCATGAGCAGTAAATTCATCTTGACGATTTGGGTCACTAGCAAAACGGCGAACTCCAGCCATGATGGTTTCGTGATCCGCCCTTTTAAGCGCTTTTATGTAAGCAGTACGAGCGGCACCTTTGGCTTGCTTCCGTGGATACAATTTCCAAAATTCCTCAAATGATGTCATTTCCGAAGGAAATGTGTGTAAATCTATATTGGGTATGGGTATGGGTATGGGATGGGTATGGGGCGGGTGAACTTCGGGCGAAGTTACGCCTTTTGTTCGCTGTAACGATCTTGACTTAGACATACGATCTGCGGCTTTTTTACGCTCAGATTCAACTCGCTCTTTGGTAAATTGGTATTCCTCATAACCCAAAATTATGATGTCATCTCCACATTTTTCCCACAAGTTTGCTTCAATTAAGGCAGAGATATGACGAGAGTTTGACAGTTTTTTGATCGTTTTTTGTGGAACTATTCCGTCAGTCAAATAAGCATTGGAATAACAAAGTGCCGTTATGTATAAGCGAAATGCCCCGTCACTTAGACCAATGATCTTTGGGTGATTTGGAAAACTATCGTCTATTCGTACCCAAGTCATTCTCTCTCCTTCAATAGTTAAAAGTTATATCCACAACTAGGACAGCATTTTTTCACTTTTCGCTTCTCAGTCGCTCTGCCTAAAACGAACTCAGGCAAGACATAAACTTTGCATCGGCTACGGCTCAAATGAAGTCTTTCCACTCTACCCGCTAAATGTAAAACCGACAAGACACCAGAGGCAGAACCGTGGTGAAGCGACAACTGCTCAGCAAGTTCTTTCCAAGTTGCGCCGTAATTGGCTCGCATGGCAAGAAATTGTAAAGTTTCTTTTTGTCGCCTACCTGTGGTTCCGTTTGAGTCCTCTGTGATTGCGCGATCCCGTGAGGTATCTGTGCCACTAAAACCCGAGGTTCCCGCGTAGGGCAACTCAGGCATCAACTGGGACATCTTCAACCTTCGGTGTAATTGCTACGCGATTCTGTGCGTCCTTGAAAGAAAGGCGCAAAGTTTCTAAAACTGCTGGATCAATTACATCTTTATGAACTGTTATGTATTGACCTAACTTTGCCAAAGAATCTAAGTCGGTAACAGTAGCGATTGCTTTTGCTACCGCATTGGTATCAACTACAACCTTTTCAGAGCGCTCATAAGATTGAGCATCTGGATCAATGTCATCAGTTGGCAGACATAGTGATTGAAGTAGCGCGGTGCGGAAAGCAACTGACATAGCCTTGGCTGTTGCTTTGTCACCTGAGTCCATGGCTTCGCCAACCACGGTAGTCGCAATCGTGTCACCGTTTGCGCCGTAGAAGTTATATGTGACTTTGACTTTCACATGACCCATGACGGTTCGATTCTTGCCGATCTCAACTGATTGATATTCATAATCTAAAACTGTTGGCATAACGACCACTCCGTATTTTTGTAGTTGCGGGGAAACAGCATTTACCACGGCATCAATTCCTCTGAAATTGAAACCCTGTGCTGAGTTGCGATCATTTTTTGCTACGCCACCAACAGCCTTCATTACTTCATTTAGTGCTTGAACTATGGATAGTTTTGATTCAGTCATTTTTCTCCCTTTCTATTCTGTTGCGAACTTAACGCTAATCTCTGCTGGAATTACTGTAACTTCAGGCACAATTTCACCTTGGGTTGAAATTACCACACCTTCGTCAGTAATCAAAGCCTTTATCGCTGTTTTATCAATATCGGTTTTGATTTTCAAAAGGTCTGGGTCATTGATAAGCGCCCACTCAATAAAGCGTTGCTCGGACTCAATTTCAATCTTTGGCTGTCCAGCCGTAGTTTTGATTGTGCCGTGGGGCAGACTTACCGTTTTGCGCCCCTCAGAGCGCTGTACGAGGGCGTATGGAGTGAGGATAGCCTCAAAGTATGCGCCGTCTTTTTCAAGGGCGTGATTTACCAATGTGAGCCATTCCGTAAGTCGGATAACCTCGGCATCGTAAATCTTTTTGTTCTCTGCTTGCTTACGGCGAAGTGAGGCTAGTTTGCGAATTGCCCAATCAGCCTTTTGATCGTCTGTAACTTGAAAACCCTCAGAGTGCCAAGGGGTTTGTGTGTTTTCGAACTCATTGATTTCTGGTTGTGTTGTCATTGTTTCTCCTCTCATAGCGAGAGGATACACACCCCTAGTTGGGTATGTCAAATCCTATAAGCCTATGATCTGCCCAACATAAACTGAGGCACCGACAATAGTGGCAATGAGTAAAGCCCCGACAGTTCTAATTACCCATTCAGAGCGTGATTCCATTTTGGCAACTCTGTCGGTAATAGTTTCCATGGCTTGCTGTAAACGAGCAGAGTCCGAGGAATAAACATCACGGCGGACATAGGTTTCACCAATATTGGTGTTGATTTGCTTGACTTCAGAGGTCAAGTCATCAAGCCTACGCATGATTTCGCCTAATGTTACCTCGTAGTCCATATCGTCTATGCCTTGAACTTCGGGCGACCAAATCCGACAACAGCGAGAGGCAAGCCTTTTTTCGTACCCTTTTTGTAGGCACGAACTTTTTTGGCAACTTGTCCACCGTTTCTTTGATCTCCCTTTTTATCTGGGCTGGTGTTTCCTTCTAAACAGGTAACAGTTCCGTCACCGTTATCTTTTACAACAATTCCTACATGTGAAATCCGATTTACCCCATCCATCGGGAAATCAAAATACACAATGTCGCCCGCTTGCGGAGTTGCGACTTCAGCATCTTCCCAAGCCTTATTTTTCTTAAATGCTGTGGCACCAGCAACAGTTGAAACCGTATTAGGGATTTTTACTCCCGCTTCATTACCGCACCAATTCACAAAACTTCCGCACCATGGCAAGAAATTGGCTTTAGTGTAAGCGCCGTATTTAGTTTCATTTTCTTTCGGACCCTCAATGGTTCCGACCTCTTTGCTGGCTATTTCAAGAAATAGCGCGACAGTTCCTTTTTCAGCCATTATGCTTTTTTCTTTGGCGCTGACTTCTTGGTAAGTTGCTTCATTCCCTCAGCGGCTACAACTTCAGCAATCTTGCCGAAGGCAGAGTCTTGCTTGTTAATGTAGCGAAGGGCAACTGGGAGAACAGAGGCAATACCAGCGGCAAGAATTCCCTTAGCGGTGTCAGCATTGAGGGCGAATAGATCGCCACCTGTTGCCATGAACGCAGTTGTCATTGCGGCTAAGAAAGAACGACCATACGAGGCGAGCATCGCCTTCTGTTGTTTTGTCATGTGAACTCCTAAACTAGATTAGTAAATAATACTCTACTTGTTTATTAACCAAGGTTAAGTTGCTATATCTCCAAGGCATAAAATGTCAGACCCATTTGTGAGAATAAAAATCGTATCCCCGACTTGTGGTGCGTAACTGTGTATATATTTTACCGAGGGTAAAGTATTTGTATCCCCCGCTATTTGAATATCTATTCTTTTTGGGCTGTTATAGGTAGCAACCACATAAGCCTGACGGAGCCTTAAAGTAGGTATGTTGGTTTCACCTTTTATTTGATTAACTAAATAACTTAAATCCATCAGAATCTCCTAGTCCGACCAATAGCGTTCATTGTGCTTTGCGGTGACAGAGGAATTGTAATCGCATCTATCATAAGAATTGCATCAACTCCTGAAGGATCACGCACAATCTTAACTAAGTCATAAACATCATGGGCTGGATTAACAATTTGATCCCATGAAATCTTTTCAGTTGCCCCGATAACTTTTCTCAACTCAGCGATTGCCGCTTCTTGAGCCTCGCCAACTGTAAGAATATTAGGGGAAGATTTAAAAATAGGAACGGCTCCATAGGTGTAAATATAAGTTGGTGAGGCGGGGTTATTATCAAATGCCTCACCGATTACACCAATAGTTAGGTTTGTTCCTTCGCCCGTGTAAACAACATAGTTATAGGACTCGTCACTCGATAAACTTCTACCTAGTTGAGTTAAAACTGAATCTTGTTGGTCGGTGTATTCAACTAAGGTAGTTCCCAAATCTGGGTCTGGAATTGGTCGCATACGAGCAACTCCGTTCTCATCAAAATATAAATCCATACCAGCAGACTCGGCTATCTTTAAAGCCTCTTTCCAAGGATCAGAGGATTGATCCAGAGTCGGATAGGTTAGCGCTGTTACTTGACCCGTTGCGGGGAAGTTAGTTTTTACTTGCGGGTATCTATCTTTTAGAATATTAGCAATAGCAGTTTCTTTGGCTGTGTTTTCGTCAATGTAGAACTCATGGTTTGTCCATTTAGAACGCATGACCTTAAGGCTTCTATCTGACCCTTGGACTGTGATCTTTATGCCTTGAGCAGTATCCGTGATCTCGACAGATGTAAGGATAAAAACGCCCAGAGGAACCAACTCCTCTGTTCCGTCTTGATAAGTTACGCCTCGGAAAATTTTAATCTCTCGGTTGTAAGGAAGCAAAATTGCTGAGCGATTATTTTTAGGTACGAGTGTTCCGTCAGTATCTACGAACTCAAGGGAGCATTGTCGTCTGATAGAGCGGCGGCTATCAATAGTTACCTCGCCCGAAATAGGCTGAGCGGTGCTAATGATCGTTCCATTTGCCATGTCGTAAATTTCAATTTTTACTGTGCTTATGTGAGATTTACGGACTGACGCTAAAAAGTTGTCAGATACGGGATACATTAAGGAGCGCCTACCTCAAAGTAATTTACCTTGGCGTTGCGGATTAAGTTATCAATGGAGCCAACTTCTGTCCAAGTTCTATCTACAAAGCGAACATACTTTTGGCGACCTAACGGATCGTGGACATGGAGAATACCTTGATAAATAAGGACAGGATATAACTCGTCCCATTCCGTTTCGCCTTGCGTGGTGAACTCATAAGAGCCATCAATTCCATAAATGCTGGTAGCAACCACAATAGTTTTAGAAGCACCTAGAGGTTTAAACTGTCCATAAGATTCTACGATTTGAGAATTAAGCGGTTGTTGAACTCGTAATGAGGCAACACGCTTTGATGGCGCTTCAACAGCAGTAAAAGACCAGAATCCAGGATTACTTACAAGGATTGGCTCGGTGGTTGTATAACCAGAAGAAAGAACAGCCATTAGATTTCAGCCCTCGCTTTCGCACGATAAAGAACAGTTAGATCAAAGGGAACTTCGTAATCTTCAAGTGTTGCTATTTGTGCGGTACTTGCCGCTACTGGGCTATCTCGAAGTTCTGTATAGGTAGTGCCGCTGTCACTCGAGCGTTCCACAACAAATGTAAATGTTGAGAATCCGCCTCTAGTCCAAGTAGGACTATCTCCAGCGTGAAAAGCAATTTTGTCTATGTAGTGGATTTCGCCTGATCCAGCAGAGGCAACTTTGATTACTACCATGGCAGTTGCGGCAGTTGCGGGCGCGGTTCCGCTGACCGTACATTCATTCCACGCGCTTGCGGAATCATTTTCAGCAGTCCCAAAAACTGTTGAAAGTGTTGTACCAGTTGAGTCGCGCCATAAAATTCCAACTGAGGTTGATCGAGCAGTCGTATTTGCCTTAAATTGTGCTGTGGCTGAGAACTTTGTTGCGGGTGTAACTGTAAAGGCAGTTGCCGAGGTAGTCGTAGCCGTCATATCTCCAGCGGCAGTCGCAGTCAGAGCCAATGAAGCAATACCACTTAAATATTGAACCGTGTTTCGTGTCAAAGAACAATTAGATAATGAAACCCAACCAGTTGTATCTGTTTCAAGCGAAGCCTGATTTGTAGATAATGCGTTTGTTCTACCAAAAACGGTAACAGTTACAGCACCAGAAGTGGACTCATAAAAGGCAGAGATAGTCGGTGAGGCAGGGGAATCAATGGATAAACTAAATTGCGAGAAAGCAAAATCGCTAAAATAATTACTTCCGTTGATTAGGGTCGCGACTCTTACATAAGCCCGATAAGTTGTTGAGTTTGCTAAATCACCTTCAAGCGTTTGACCGTCATTGTTTGAAGTAATAATTCCCGTACCTAGAGTTGGAGTTGAGGTACTAGCGCTAAATGATGCCCCGCTGTAAGTAGTCGAATCAAAAATCTTAATCTCGTAGGCAGATTGCTCATTGCCGTCTGTATTTCCATAAGTCCAAGTTACGGCGGGAAATGATGTATCAGTAATAGTTCCAGTAGGCGCATTGACCGTAACAGTTGGCTTTGCCGCCGTTACAACATCAATAAAAAGAGCATAGATATTACTTCTGTCACCGCTTGTTACAGCGCCGTCTGTAATTTTTACTACTAAGTTATCAATTAGTGTTTGAGTCCATGCGGCTCCTGTCGGGGCGCTGGGCAAATTTAAAGAGAGATCAACTGTGGTTAGAGCCAGAGTGTTTTGTTTTGTTACTGGAACTCCGTAAGTCACAGTACGACCATTGCGATCCGTAATTACACCAAGGCTGAACTGTGCTAGACCTGCTGTGCCAACAGATATGCGAGCGCGTAAATTTACTGAGGTTACAGTTTCAGAGGAAGTCAAAGTTTGTGTGCCGAACTCGGCTTCGTAGGAGGCAGGAATTGTAGTGCTGGTACGAGTTATGAAAGTGCTATCGCTAGAGTCAGCAAGAGCCGCGTGAGCCGAAGCGGAGCCACCAGAAATAGTAAAGGAGGCGGCACCATTCCAATTAGCATTAGGGCGAAGTGTATAAGTTGCCATTATTTAGCCGCCAATTCTTTTGCCAAAGTTCCAAAGACTTCCTGAATCTTATCGGTAATCATCTTTAGTTCTTCTTCCGTACTGCCAGCCTTGTTAGTATTCAAGGTAATTTTAATTGCGTCTGTGCCAATATAAACATTGCCACCTGCTGTTTCACGAACTGCCAAAGTATCTTGCGCCCTTACCAAATCATTGTATTTAGCCTGAGCATTAGCAATCAAACCCGAGTAAGCCGCGTCTGATCCCATAGCACCAATAGTTGCGCCCGAGAACTCAATGGCTTTTTGTAGGCTGTTGATCTGAGAAATAGCCTCAGTACCACCGCCAAGAATAGAAGCCGCGAGTTGAGCGCCCTTAATCGGACCTGCCTCAATAATGTCTTTCAGCGCACCTGCGTCTAAGTTCAACGCCTGAAGTTGAGCAATTTGAGAAGCAAACTGCATACTCTTATTAAGGCGCTGGTTCATGTTCTCAATAAGAGATTTAGCCTTCGGAATAAATCCGTCTGGTAACTCAACACCTCTTAGACCAGCGAATCCTACGATTGTATCTTTTAGGCTATTAGCGAAGTCATGCGCTGCTTGGCGTAGATCGTCAAGAACACCCTTGATTGAATCAATACCCGCTTGCATCGCCTCACGAATTGATTTCAAACGATCTGCGCTTGCCTGTAATGCCTCGGCGTTTTTATCTTTATTTAGGTCAATAGCGCTGGCTTCATTATATTTTTTCTTTTCTTCAGCAAGAATATCGCCAAACCCAAGTCCTGTTTTTAGGCTGTCAAGCAACTCTTTAATATTTGTTGAAACTTTGCCGACAAAATCTTCAGAGGTAAAAGAACGAACTCCAGCGGCTAAGCCAATTAGGAAGTTACCAGCCTTAATAGCGGCTTCGCTAGTTTTTTCAACTACTGTATCTCCAAAATCAGCCTTAGCCATTTTAGCAAGCGCTGTTGAAACTATTTCTAAACCTTTAGAAGCAAGTTTTGCTGTGTCTACTAAACCATTAACAATAGTTGTTCCAAATTTTTGTCCATCTACAACATCAAAAACTTTGCCCATAATTTTTGAGGCTTCGCTGGCAACTTTAACTAAAGTGTCTATCAGTAAAGTTCCAAATTCTTGATCTTGTGCTGCTTTAAGACCTTTGATTACCATGCCCAAGCCAGTAGAAGTTGCCTCAGCAGTTTTTAAAATTCCAGCAACAATCGCTGATCCATTATCTTTGCTACTGAACTCAGTAACTTTTGCCGCAAATGAAAGCATTTTATTAGCAATGCCTGAAAGTGCGCCAGCGGCACCACCTTCGTAATTACCCCAAGACTTTGAGGCTTCAATAACTTTGGAGTCAATAGCGCTAACGAGATCAATAGCCTTACCAGCCGCCGCCGCAATTAAACCACCTATTGAAATATCAAAACCGCTTTTACTCTCCTCTTTAACTCCTCTTATGCCATCAGCAAGGTCGTTTAATTTATCGGCTACTTTTCCGCCGCCAAGCCAATCAGGAATTTTCTCGGCTTGTCTAGCAATGAATTCAAACATATCAGCAAATTTATCTTTAACCCATGCTACAAGTTTTCCAAGATAACCACCAATTTTTTCAAAAATACCACCAATAAACTCTCTTGCCTTATCTATGCCAGCAACAACTTTACTAAATACCTCAGAAACAAAATTTCTAAACTGTTCAAAATAATAAATTACGGTAGCAATGGCTTTAATGATATTAGCCAAAACAACAACAATCGCTGTGACAGCATGACCAATAATTTTA
>Ga0209191_1000873_pt1 | contig 21272 bp, 36 predicted proteins | sample S_130626_EF_Meta_FD_187320 | JGI IMG/M metagenome (GOLD analysis project Ga0209191, IMG submission 187320) | Freshwater microbial communities from Lake Simoncouche, Canada to study carbon cycling - S_130626_EF_MetaG (SPAdes) (version 2) | ecosystem: Environmental > Aquatic > Freshwater > Lake ...
GGTAGCGCAGGTTCACCTTACGTTCTAACTCGTTCAGCAGACTTTAATGTGGGTGTTGAAATGCCCGGTGCATTTATATTTGTAGAAATGGGTAGTGTGAATGATAACACTGGTTGGGTATGTACATCAAATAATCCAATTACAGTTGGAACTACAGATATTACATTTACTCAATTCTCTGGTGCAGGAACATATACCGCAGGTACTGGATTAACATTAACTGGTTCACAGTTTAGTATTTCTAATACAGCAGTAACTGCCGCATCATACGGCGGAAGTGATTCAGTAGCATCATTTACAGTTAATCAACAAGGTCAACTAACAGCAGCATCTAACGTTTCTATTACTGCTAATGCAGCAAACTTGACCGGCACAACATTAAATGCAAGTGTTATAACTTCAAGTTTAACTAGTGTAGGTACTCTTGGTACTCTAACCGTAACCTCAACTATAACTGCTGGAGATGTGTATGCAAATTCAGGTACAATTGGTGCTAGTAATTTAACTGGTACATTGACAACAGCATCACAACCAAATGTTACATCAGTAGGTACACTATCTAACTTAGCTGCAACTGGTAATGTAAACTTGACTGGTGCAAGTAATGTGTCACTGGGTGCAATTGGTAATGTAAAAGTAACCGGCGGTAGTAATACTCAAGTTATTCAAACAGACGGTAATGGTAATCTAAGTTTTGTAACTATCAGTACATCAAGTTTAACCAATGGAACTAGTAATTTACAAGTTCTAGCAAGTAGTAATATTACAATGAGTGTTGCAGGCAATGCTAACGTAGTAGTTGTTTCTGGTACTGGTGCTAATATAACCGGTACAGCAAATATTTCAGGTAATCTATCAGCAGGCAACATAGATGCCGGTAACTTGCTAAATGCTAATTACGTTACGGGCACCTTAACAACTAACGCTCAACCTAATATTACATCAGTAGGTACATTAACATCACTTTCTGTCACAGGTAACATAACAAATGGTAATATTACTGGTGGCAATTTAGTTAGTGCTAACTATTTTACCGGTACATTAACAACGAATGCTCAGCCAAACATCACTAGTATTGGTACATTAAGTAATCTATCAGTTACTGGGAATGTCAGTGCAAACAATGTTACTGCAAATTATGTAGCGTTTAACGGCGGTGCAGTATCAAATCGTAGTAATGTAGGAGTCACTACTAGTGCGACTGTTATTGATGAATTTTCTACTGCAACATTTAGAACAGCAAAATATGTGATTAGCGCAGCTAGTGCCAATGGGTATCAATCAATAGAAACATTATTAGTCCAAGACGGAGCAAACGCATATATAACAATATACGGATCAATATGCACTAATAATGCAGCAGACTTAATTGATATTACTGCTAACATTAATGGTGTTAGTGGTAATGTAACTGTGTACGCAACAGCAAATTCTACTGTTAGCAGTACAGCAAATGTAAATGTGGTGGTACAATATATATTAACATAATTTAATTAAAATTTAATTAAGTTTAACAGGGAAAATGGAACTGTGACAACAAAGTACTTTAACGTAAAAAATGGCCTTTCGGCTGGAAATATAACCCTAGACGCAAGTTCTGGAAATATATCTACCACAAACATATCAGTAACCGATATATCTAATTTAGGTAATGTAGGTAATGTAAAAATTACCGGCGGAACAAACGGGTATGTATTACAGACTGACGGTTCTGGAAATCTATCTTGGGCGGTGCAGGGAGGCGGAGGCGGTGGTACACCCGGTGGCTCAAATACACAAGTTCAATATAACAATATAGGAGCATTTGGTGGCTCAGTGGGTTTCACCTATGATAATACTTCTAATACATTATCTGTACCAAATATTCAAGTCAATAGCTTATCCAATTTAGGAAATATTAGTAATGTGATAATCACCGGCGGAACAAGCGGTTATGTATTACAAACTAATGGCTCAGGCAATTTGTCTTGGACAGCACCAGGTGGGGGCACTGACACTGGTCAGATGCCGTACTACATCCCTTCAGGAACAACTTATACAGTTCAAGAAAATAGACAAGGTCTGTTTTCAATCCCAATCACAGTCGACGGTGATTTGGTTGTAAATGGTATTTTAGTACAAGTATGAAAGAATAAATAGGATTTAAAATGGCATTAATACTCAAACAAGAATCAAACGTAGCAGTAACTACCCCTCCGGCCGGAAGCGGGTCAATATTTCTTAACGGATCTAACCAAGTATCGGTTAAAGATTCTACTGGAAACGTATCATCTATCCCAACATTTACTGCTACGGGCAATACTCAAGTATTCTATAATGATGCAGGAGGACTTGGTCTATCTGCAAACATGACTTTTGATGAGACTACTAACACTTTTAGTGTTACAACTGCTAATGTAAATAGTTTAAATTTTGGATCAGGATCAATCACTGGTACTGGTAATATCACCACAGGAAATATAATTGGTACTATTGCGGCGGGTAGTAATACAATAATAACTACAGGAAATGCTAATGTAGGTAATTTAGGATTTGGCTCAGGGGTAATCACTGGTACAGGTAATATCACCGGTGGAAATATAATAGGTATTATTGCAGCTGGTAGCAATTCTATTACAACATCAGGTAATCTAACAACAGGTAATGCTAATCTTGGTAATCTTGCTTCTGCTAATTATGTAAATGTAAATAATATTTTAACTGTAACAGGTAATGCTAATACCGGTAACTTGGGTACTACTACTGCCGTCATAACTACTGGTAATATAACAACAATCAATAGTGGCTTGATGAAAAACGGATTATCAAACTTAACCATAGCCGCCGGTGGAAACATATCTACATTTATTAATGGAAACACTACCCCTCAACTTCAAGTTAATAGTGGCGGTGCAAATATTGCAGGCAATCTAACAACTGGAAATGCTAATCTTGGTAATCTTGCTTCTGCTAATTATTTTACCGGCACATTAACAACTGCTAGTCAACCAAACATTACTTCAGTTGGTACATTAACATCACTTGATGTAGGTAGCACAGTAACCGCAGTTGCATTTACTGCAAATACAGGTGTATTTACTGGTAATGGAAATGGGTTGAGTTCTATTGTTGGTGCAAATGTAACCGGAGCAGTAGCATACGCAACTACCGCTAATGCAGTAGCAGGCGCTAATGTCACCGGTGATGTAAGTGGGGCAAATCATGCTAATATTGCAGATTCAGCAAACAGTGTAGCGGGTGGCAATGTAACTGGAACGGTAGCAAATGCAACATATTCAGTAAGTGCAGGTACTGCTGGCACAGTTACAACTAATGCACAACCTAATATTACATCAGTTGGAACACTAACTAGTTTATCAGTTACTGGTAATATTACTAATGGAAATGTAACCGGTGGTAATTTAGTATCTGCTAGTTACTTAGCCGGCACATTAACAACAGCAGCACAGCCCAATATCACTAGTGTTGGAACATTAACATCACTTGGTGTAAGTGGTACAATAACCGCCGCAAATATCACGGCAAATACAGGGGTGTTCACTGGTAACGGCAATGGCTTAAGTTCATTAGTAGGCGCTAATGTTACTGGTCAAGTAGGAAATGCACTAGTAGCAGGTACTATATATACAAATGCTCAACCAAACATCACTAGTGTAGGCACATTAAGTTCACTTGCCGTAACTGCTAATGCTAACGTAGGTAACTTATTCTCGGCAGCAGCAGTTCAAGGAACAACTTTAACTTCTAATATTGCCACCGGTACTGCCCCATTAACAGTAACAAGTACAACACGAGTTTCTAACTTAAACGTTGCTTATGCTAATGTTGCAGATTTCATTAATGTTACAACACAATCAAGTGGTAATGCTTATTTGATGTTTGCAAATGCGTTAACTGGAAATGTTACCGAGACTGCAAATGCAACTTTCATAGCAAACACAAGTAACGGCGCACTTTACGCAACAACATTTGTTGGTGCATTATCAGGTGCGGCAACAAGTGCTACTACTGCAGGTACTGTAACAACAGCAGCACAACCCAATATTACATCAGTGGGTACACTAACATCATTGGGTGTGAACGGCACTGTAACAGCAGTAGCATTCACTGCTAATACAGGTGTATTTACAGGTAATGGTAACGGGTTGAGTTCATTAGTTGGTGCTAATGTAACTGGTCAAGTAACATACGCCGGCACAGCTAACTCAGTAGCGGGTGCTAATGTTAGTGGGGCGGTGGCATTTGCGACAACAGCTAACTCAGTAGCGGGTGCTAATGTAAGTGGACAAGTAGGAAACGCATTAGTAGCAGGTACAGTATACACCGCTGCACAATCAAATATTACTAGTGTTGGTACATTAACATCATTGGGTGTTAGTGGTACAGTGACAGCAGCAAACATCACAGCTAACACTGGTGTATTCACTGGCAACGGAAATGGATTAAGTTCGTTAGTTGGTGCTAATGTAACCGGTCAAGTGGGTAATGCATTAGTTGCAGGTACAGTATATACAAATGCACAACCAAATATTACTAGTGTTGGTACATTAACTGGATTAACATTAAGTGGCAATGTTAATATGGGCACCAAGAACATAACAAGTCTTGCTGAACCGGTGGCATCTACTGATGCTGCTACAAAGAATTATGTTGATACCGTTGCTCAAGGATTGCACGTACACCAAGCTGCTTACGTAGCAACAACTGGTACTTTAGCTACTGCAACAGGTGGAACAGTTACTTATAATAACGGTACAAGTGGAGTAGGTGCTACATTAACTACAACAGGCACTTACTTGTTAATTGACGGTGGTAATGTACAAACGGTAGGAACACGTATTCTTGTTAAGAATGAAGCAAATGCTGCGTGGAACGGAGTATACACCTATACAAGTACTACTGTCATAACCCGTGCAACTGATTTTGATAACTCAATAGAAGTAGCAGGCGGTGACTTCTTATTTGTTACATCAGGTACTACTCAAGCAGATACTAGTTGGGTGCAAACAACTGATGCACCTATTACCATAGGAACAAGTTTACTTGTATTTGCACAGTTCTCTGGTGCAGGTACTTATCAAGCTGGCACCGGTTTAACATTAACTGGTTCTGTATTCAGTGTTAATGCAAGTCAAACACAGGTTACTTCAGTTGGCACATTAACATCTCTTGGTGTGAGCGGCACCGTAACTGCTGTAGCATTTACTGCTAATACAGGTGTATTTACTGGTAATGGTAATGGATTAAGTTCATTAGTTGGTGCTAACGTAACCGGCACTGTAAGTAGTGCAACTACAGCAGGTACAGTAACCACAGCAGCACAAGGTAATATTACTTCCGTTGGTACACTAACATCGTTGAATGTAAGTGGTACAATCACAGCGCCAAACTTTACTGCAAACACAGGTGTATTTACTGGTAATGGAAATGGATTAAGTTCACTAGTCGGTGCTAATGTAACCGGTACAGTGCCGTTCGCAAACGTTGCAACATATGATAGTATTACACAATTGCTTGCTGGTAATGCTTATTTGCAGTTTGCAAATGCACTTACCGGTACTGCTATTGCATATGCAAACGCAGCATTTGTGGCAAACACAAGTAATGGTGCATTATATGCAACAACGTTCATTGGTGCTTTGTCAGGTGCAGCAACAAGTGCTACAACAGCAGGTACTGTAACAACTAATGCACAACCTAATATTACAAGTACAGGTACATTAACAGGCTTGACAATTGGCAATGCAACTGCTAATGCGGTATTTGGTAATGGCACAATTGTATTAAACAGTGGTCTAATAACGGGTAACGGTAATGGCTTAAGTTCATTAGTTGGTGCTAACGTAACCGGTGCTGTATCATTCGCAACAACAGCAAATGCAGTTGCAGGTGCTAATGTAAGTGGTACTGTGGCCAGTGCTACAACAGCAGGTACAGTAACAACTAATGCACAACCAAATATCACAAGTACAGGTACATTGACAAGTTTATCTGTAACTGGTAATATCACAGCAGGTAACATCAATGCTGGTAATTTATTAACAGCAAATTATTCAACTGCGGTTATAACAACTAATGCACAACCAAATATCACTTCAGTTGGTACATTAACATCATTGAGCGTAAACGGCACCGCTACAGCGGTAGCGTTTACTGCAAACACAGGTGTATTTACTGGTAATGGATTTGGGTTAAGTACTATTGTTGGTGGTAATGTAACCGGCGCCGTAGCTAGCGCAACTAGTGCAACTACAGCAGGTACTGTAACAACTGCGGCTCAACCAAATATCACTTCAGTGGGTACATTAACAAGTTTAAGTGTTACTGGTAACATTTCTGGTTCTAATATTATAGCTACTACAAATCATATATTCAGTGTGGCAACAGGTATCTCGGCTGCCGGAACAGTACAAGCTAATGCTACTGCTGTTACAAAAGACTTCAACGTTGTATCTACTGTAGCATCAGGATCAGGTATAACATTGCCAACCGCAGTTGCCGGTATGAGAATTACAGTTGTTAACACTAGTGCTAACGCATTAGCGGTCTATCCGTTAGGTAACGGTATTATTAATACACAAGCAGCAAACGTTGCTTACTCACAACTAGCCGGTGCTAGACTTGACTTTATATGTACCGCAGCAGCAACTGCTCCTGGCGGACAATGGTATACTCTAAATGCTACTTATGCATAATCATTATGAAACAAGATCCAAGTACAATAATTGACATAGAACAGGATCCAGGATTACATCGTAAACCTATTCTTCAAAAAATTAAAAAGATTGAACCAGAATTTGATATACCTAAATATCATTGGGTACGTGATAAAGTAGATACAAGAGATCATCCATATCAATTAACAAATAAGACACAATCTAATGTAGTTGATTTAAGACAGTACTGTTCATTAATTGAGAACCAAGGTAACTTGGGCAGTTGTACTGGCAACGCAATAGCAGGGGCAATAGAATTACTATACAAAAGACAAAAGAGGACCCTTGACATAAGCCGTCTTTTTATCTATTACTATGAAAGAGTGTTAATTGGTACAGTAAATTATGATAGTGGTGCATATATAAGAGATGGTATCAAAGTATGTTATAAGTATGGTGCACCAATTGAAAACTTATGGCCATACAATATCAGTAAGTTTAGAAGTGTTCCATCAAAAGAAGCATTGATTGATGCAGCAAAAAGAAAAGTTACATCATATCAACGTGCAGCAGACTTTAATGCTGTAATAGATGCTATCGCTAGTGGATATCCAGTTACAATTGGATTTAGTGTATATTCAAGTTTTGACACTAATATAGTAGCAAGAACCGGTATCATGCCGTATCCTGACACTAAGAAAGAGAAATTATTAGGTGGACATGCTGTATTATTAGTTGGGTACAATAAAAATGATAACACATTCATAGCTAGAAATAGTTGGGGAACAAATTGGGGTGACCGTGGTTACTTCTACATGCCGTTTCAAGTGATACAAAACACTAGTATGAGTAGTGATTTCTGGGTTATAAAATCGATATCTAATCCTTAATTTTTTTTTGGCAACACTGGGCCTAGGATAAATATCTCTATGAGATTTCATATCCTAGGCTTACCTCACACGGTAACAAGTAAAGAATACAACGCTTGCGCCTATACACAAAAGGTTGTAAAATTCGGCAAGATGATGAAAGCCCGCGGGCATACAATCATTCACTATGGACATGAAGATAGCGATTTAATTTGCGATGAACATGTCACCGTAATCACAAATGAAGATTGGAAAATAGCTTACGGCGATTATGATTGGCGTAAAAACTTTTTCAAATTCGATAGAGGTGATCACGCTTATCAAACATTCTTTGCTAATGCTATCAGAGAAGTTGGCAAAAGAAAACAAAAGAACGACTTCATATTACCTTTCTGGGGTTCAGGTGTCAGACCAGTATGTGATGCACATCCTGATATGATAGTTGTAGAACCAGGCATTGGTTATGCAGGTGGACATTGGGCACGATGGAAGATATTTGAATCATACTCAATCTATCACGCTTACTATGGCCTTACTGCTGTTGGTACATGTAAACAAGATTGGTATGATGCTGTCATTCCAAATTACTTTGATATAGATGATTTTGAATTCAAAGAAAAAAAAGAAAATTATTTCTTATACTTAGGTAGAGTTTACGATGGTAAAGGTGTTAATGTAGCAATACAAGCAACAGAAGCAGCGGGCGAGAAACTAATTATCGCAGGACAAAAGCCAGATGATATGAAATTTCCTCCTCATGTAGAGTTTGTCGGATATGCTGATATACCCACACGCAAGAAACTAATGAGTAATGCTAAAGGTGCATTCGTTCCAAGTATGTACATAGAACCATTTGGTGGCGTACAGATTGAAATGTTAATGAGTGGTACTCCTACAATCACAACTGATTGGGGTAGCTTTACTGAAAACAATTTACATGGTTATACAGGTTATCGTTGTCGTACATTTGATCACTTTGTATGGGCAGCAAAGAACATAGATAGAATTGATCCAAAGAATTGCAGAGAGTGGGCAGAGAACTTTACATTAGATAAAGTAGCACCCATGTATGAAGAATACTTTCAAAATGTATTAAATGTACATGTAGGCAAAGGTTGGTATGAGCGTAAGAATAATCGTGCTGAACTTGATTGGTTAAAGAAAGAATATCCCAAGCACCCTGAACGATTAAACTATAATCATATGCAAGCAGAGGAAAAGCCTTTTGCTAATAGATTAGCAGCATGGATCAAACAAGAATTGAATCCAGCAACATTATTAGACATAGGATGCGGCCCTGGACACTTTGTAGATAGCTTTAGAGATTGTGGAATTGATGCTAAAGGCATAGATGTAGATGACAGAGTACATGGCAAAGAACATCTTACCTATCAAAGTCTATTTGATATCACAAACGAAAGTGCCGATGTTGTTGTATGCATGGAAGTAGCAGAACACATTGAACAAGCATTGGAAGATGAAGTAGTTACTAAAGTAGTATCAACTGTTGGCAAGACATTAATATGGACAGCAGCCGCAATAGGTCAAGGTGGCATTGGGCATATCAATTGCAAAAACAAAAGTGACTGGGCCAAAAAACTTACTAATGCAGGATTAGTAAGAAACACAACCAAAGAACAACAACTAATAACCGATATGAAAAAAGGTGTTCATATGGGTTGGTTCACAAACAATTTATTATATTATGAGCGAACATGATTTTGAAATAGAGTATTGGGGCAACTGCGCTAATACATTTGATGAGGATCAAAAGCATTATGTCTATGCTAAGTTTATGGAAATACCACAACGGCATTATTCGTTTGATGTTGGTGGTAAACGCATACTTGATATAGGTGGCGGACCAAGTTCCATGCTTCTTAAGTGCAAGAATCTAAAAGAGGGTAAAGTCTGTGACCCTATTAATTACCCTGAATGGACTAAACTACGTTATGCTGGACATAACATTAGTGTCAATGTTCAACCCGGTGAAGAAGTAGATGAAGAAGGGTGGGATGAAGTTTGGATTTATAATTGTCTACAGCATGTTGAAAGTGTAGAACGAATCATTAACAATGCTAAACGAGCAGCACCAGTGCTTAGACTGTTTGAATGGATAGATATTCCACCGCATGATGGACACCCATTTGAGTTAACTAAAGATATGTTAGACGGGTTGATAGCATTGCCAGGATCGGGAACTGCAAAATTAAATGAATCTGGTTGTTACGGTAAAGCATACTACGGAGTATTCAAGCAATAAAAAAGCCCCTTTCGGGGCTTTTTATGTTTTCAGTTTCATAAGCATATAGTCAGTATACTTTGACATACACATTGCAGGAATCTCTAAGAACGGATCCTCTAGATTAAACGGACAAGCTATTTTCCATTTCATGTGTTCTTTAAAAAATTTCAATTCTTTAAGGTCTTTGACATTAGAGGGATCAAAGTTTCTACGTGGATTGAATTTTTGAGCGAATGTGGTTAGTACTGGCATATATTAATCTTTAATTACGTTCCATTGCACTGGCTTCAGCGATTACAGCATAGACTTCTTCCAATGTTTGGCACATAATCTTTGCAGATTTCCAATCACTGTTTGAGTCATTGCCAGACACTTCAACCATATAGCCATTGTCATACATATTGACAGTTAGGTTGTCATTGCATTTTGAAATTTTATCAGAGAGTTTCATATTTTCCTTTGTTGGGTTTAGGGGCATATAGCCCCTTTTGATTACTTAGTAGTAACGCCAGCTTCGGCAAGCACTTGCTCAACCGAAACGTTCTTCTTAGCACGTGCCTTGATAGCATCAATGCTAGGCTTAGCCTTAGTCTTTGCGACCTTAACCTTTACAGTGCCTTTGCTTGCTTCCTTCATTTTGTCAGCAAGTGTATCGGCAATAGTTGCCTGATCACCGGGAGATGCAAACATCTCCAATGTAGCGATGTGTTGTAGGGCCTCGACCTTAGTCATTTCACTAGGCAACTCGACCAAGTCAATACGACTTGCTCCGCCCTTAGTGAACTGCTTGATACGGCGAACCATGTCATCAGTGAAACGAACTTTAGTGTTACCGTTGTGAGTAGTAATACCAGCGACTTTGAAAGTTTGATTAGCCATTTTGTTTCCTTTAAGATAAGCTAAGTTTAAAAATGTACTGATTACTCAGCACTGTTATAATGATAACACAGATTGGCATTATTGTCAACCATTATTATTACCAAAATCATTTTGTTTTACCCGAAAGAGTAAAACCATCAAGGACATTTCCTGCAATAGCAAGGTCCTCAACCTCATCATGTAATTCGGCAATTGCCATATTCAATTGTGTTCCGACATTACGCACGACACGGCGAACGTATTCTGATTCTTCTGGACCAAGCATAGCAAAATACTTTTTCAATTGATCCTCAGACAATGAGGACAAGAATTCAAAAAATAATAGTTGTTCAGCATCAATATTCATATTAAGCCTCAACAGTATAAGGCTTGTCCCACTTACCAACGTTCACATCAACATACCAGCCTACGTTAAAGTAGTCGGATTGAATGTCACTTTTGTCCCAGTTGCCATCGTTCATTGCAACAAAAATTTCTTTCAGGAAGTCCAACGACTTACCACTGAAATGTTCTTTGAACCAGTAGGGATTCACATCCATAGACTTTTTGCTACGGATATAGTCAATTTGGTCCTGCGACATTTTATTACCGTGAAAGGTTTTGCTATCGGTTTCGATATAGTTTTCAATCAGGTCGATAGAACCCGACTTGAGATTCAGAACTAAGGACGAATGATTGCGTACAGCCAACGAACCTTTGACCTTGTACTTAGCAAGAATAGCCTTGACTTTAGGGGCAATTTTTGCTTTCTTTTCCTGAGACATATAAGCCATTTGTAAACTCCTGTAATTAACTGATTAAGACTCTATTATATACCCAAAACCATTTAATGTCAACCTAAACTTCCACTTTCTTATTACGATAATTAACAAAGGACACATACTCTACTACACCCAGTACGTCCCTTATTTTCTCGCCTAGCTCAGACTCCACATACCCTAGGTCGTCACAGTACCACTTTCCGTTACCATTCTCTACGCACTTTAGCACGTCCTCTACCGATCCGAATACACCCACTAGATCCGATCCCTCGTAATCTACAAATTCTATTAACGAATACACTTTCATTTTCTTCACCTGTTGTTTAACTGTTTAAGTCTCTATTATAGACCCAAATCCATTTAATGTCAACCGTCAGGATCAAGAATTTACTGTATTGAACGGGCTAAAATCCTCATATTCCTGATCATATTCTAGTACATCATAGACAAAGTGTACTGGAATTCCCAGTCGCACAGAGATAGAAACCGGGTTATAACCCTCGTCCAGCATGTCACGGATGCTTAGATCCAGGTCAGCCATTTTGCTCATTTTGAATTACTCACACTAGTTTTAAACAAGATTCCAGACAATGTAGAAATACCCCAAGCCTGAACCCAAGACACTTCGTTGATACCGACAACGGCTCCAACCAGTGCGTTATTCCAAAGCCACATCACGGGCCAACTTAATAGAAAACTAAGAAATACAATACCAGCAATACCTACGATTGCGGCACCAATAACAACAAAAACTTTATCCATGATTTACTCCTTAAGCGGCAGACAACATATTAGCCGGAACACGCCATGTATTCAACGGACCAGTCTTAACGATAACAAATTTACGATTGATTTTTTGTACATCGCCTGTGATTTCCATACCAGTGCGGCTGTTAGTGAATTTCACTTTAGTACCCACTGTCAGGGTATACTTGTTTTTCTGTGCGATCTGGGCACGAGCAAACTTGACGGCATCATTGATGCTAGTCAGTTGGTCATTGGTAAAATTACCAGAGATAATAGCACGGTTGATTTCAGAAATGTCAGTCATAAAAACTCCTTTAGTTAACTGATTAAGACTCTATTATATACCCAAATCCATTTAATGTCAAATTATTTTTTGAGGTCTTGCTGAATCTTGTCCAGAGTTTCCTGAGATTCCAAACGGGATAACAAGAGGGTATAGCCTAAATACAACATACCGCCTAGTAGTCCAAAGCCAACAGCATCCACAAGGGTCTCTCTGGACACGTAGGTTACGACCGAATCAACCAATAGTATTGATGCTATGCTAGCTATAACTAGGGCTATCAATTGGAGAAGTGCTTTAATTTTAAGAGACATTTTGATTTCCTTTTTACGTTAATATACGAATTATACACCCAAGACCATTTAACGTCAAGTTTTGGGTGCGTATTTTTGTGTCAATTCTTGGACTTCCTCTACTGTGACCAGTCCATTACTAATCAATCTTTTCTGTTCCTGATTGATTGCTTGCCATTCAGCCATGCCCCTTTTCCAAACGGAATAGTCATCACTATAGTCAAAAGACCAATCATGGGACTTTAATAGTTTTTCCAAAATCACGAGGGTTTCGTTCATATCAAAACTCCTGTTTGGAATGCTTGGGTTTACGTTTGAACAGTACTTTAGACTGCACAATTTTTGGCTTGAACGGAGTGTTGTTTTTAAACAACACAAGGTGAGCCCGATGTTTGGGCTGTTCAATTGTGAAAGATAGAATTTGCTTTTTCATAACCCGTAGTATAGCACACCATCCATTTATTGTCAACCCCAATCAAATAATTCAGTATCTGCTAATTTAGTTCTTCTATCTGGTCTAGGTTGCAAATGATGTCCGTTTGTAATTGTAGCATGAGTATGGCACATTTTACAAAGAACTTCAATGTTTGATTCATCTCTATTACCATTATTGCCATCAATATGATTAATGTCTAATGTTGCTGGATGCAATATTGTCCCGCAAACACACGGGAATCCATAGTGACCATCACTATTTGCACATCCTTTATTCATTTTCCATTTATCAACTTCACCTTTTCTATGTGTTCGGTGAGCCGAACACACTTGTTTACTGGTATTTTTTGTTTTACTATGTTGCCCGACTGTATTATTACAGTTAGGGTAAGAGCATTTTAAGAAAGTTAATGTTGCCATTTAATTTACCTTTATATACTAAATTCCACCTTAGTGACATTTTTTGTCGTAAAACTACGCCATTCTTTTTTTTCTAAATCAAATACTCGAATACTAGTGGTTGACTCCTTCCTAAGAAGTTTACCTTCTGCTAAGGGTTTTACTTCAACTACAGGTAAGAGTTCTGGTTTCAATGTGCAATTCATTACACGCACAGACCCGTCTACCTTAGTGAAAGTTACTGTAACACTCTCATTAATCTTGAGCATTCCAGTCAACCAATTTGTAAACTTATTCCATTCCTTATCTCCCCAATCTTTTGTTGGACTATAAGGTTTCTCTAGTACATCAATCGTTTCCATTTTGTTCTTCCCATGTAGTAAAAAAGTTTTTCATTTTAAGTTCTTTTTCCCACTCATCGGCGTAATCATTGTCTGCATCACACAAAGCAAGTGCTTCTTTCTTAGTCACTACACGATGGCTAACAATCTGTTCACCAAGATGTTCCTGACTAAACTCTTTTGCTTCACCCATCGTTACAGTATCCAATGCCCATTTAACCTTATTGTTACCGTAGTTATCAATACCAACTGGTACTTCAACCATGTAACGAGTACGGAATGTACTGACAGCTTCAACTAACACCCATTGCTTCTCCTCGGATGCTTTCTTACTAATACTGTAAGATCCGTCTTTATTATCTTTCCATTTCAACACATCACCAATTTCAAATCCTTGTGATTTCATTAAATCATCCGGCAATGGTAGAATCATATCACCTGTCTCTGGATCCTCTTGTAATGTTGCAATCCAAGAGTTATCACCTGTCTTGGCCCACAGGGGTTCAAGTTTACTTGGTTCAATTGCACTTTGAAGTTTTTTCTTTCTCATAATATTTCCTTAATTAATTAACATACGAACGAGACCAACACAATCAATAGTTACTAGCAATGCATAGTTAGCAATCATGCCAACAGATCGGCGGCTATAACTAGCCCACCCATACATAATGCATTGAGTAATAAAAATAGGATACAAAATAAGTAGAGGCGGGTTCGGTACTGTAAGCGCCATTGTGACCGCACATCCGATACTAAGCATCCAAGCCGTAACTTCCACGACAAAACGAATAGGGTTTGCTGAATAGTCATTTTTAACGTAGTTGGCTATTTGTAAAAAATTCATTACGTATGATAACACACATTCGAAAGAATGTCAATTAGTTTGGAACTAATGCTTGTTTATAGCAATTACAGTATGGATCAAGTATATATTGAAAATGATATCCTATAGGAGGATAAACTTGCTGTTGAACATACACCGGCTGTTGTTGTACTACAACAGGTTCCGGTTGTCTATTTTGATTTGCAATAATTATTCCAGCAATACCACCAATAACTAATGGTGCTACCCAATTGTTGTTATCACGATAAACTACAGTTGGTCCTTGATGTGAATGATGTCCTCGAGGTCCGCATGCTGGATGACGATGATCAATTCCCCAACGACAATCTATATCAGCAAATGCCACTGTGCTAACTGCTAATAGTGCTATAATCAAAGTAAACTTTTTCATACAATAATCTCCTGTATATATATAACGTGTTAGGCTACTGTTTTGTTGACAATCAATTCACGCAAAATTTCTTCAATCATTTTATTCAATGTGATATCACGATTATGTGCTTCCATTGCTAATTTTAGCATAGTATCACTATCTAAATCAACGGGCACTACTACACGAGTATCAAAAATTTGACCATCAAACATCTTAGATGCCTTATCAATAAAATCTTCTTCTGTTTCCAAATCAACCCACTTTACATCATCCCATGCTTGGTCAGCATCAACAAGCCGATCTTTTGCCTCTGTATCATGTGACACACGATAGTCAGGGTCAATGTAACGATAGGGCTTTGGTTCAGGTTCATCTGTATCCCTAACACGAAACGCCGGGCTTACATTGACTTCATACACCTTTTGAGTTACTGTATCAAAGATTACATAGCCGTGTGCATAGTTGCTAGTATAGTCAATAGACCATGTATTAGAGCCATAGCAGTCCCAACCATAATCACTTCCACCAGTTATTCGGTGTTGAAATGTGTTGTTAATTTCACTTAGTTGCATTTTCTTTTCCTTTGTAATGTTCTAGAATAGGTTCAATATCGTTATTATATATCTGTTCCATCGTTTTGTAAAGCATTTCGGCATCCTTCTTTGTCATGCCACTTGTCCAAGATGGTTCATTGTCTAGTTTGAGTAACCCAAAATCATGTCTATAAGTATAGCACATGCTGGTAATAATTTCTTCTTTTGTTTTCATAGTTTTAATAGTGCCCACATTGTGGTCTTTTCTAAATCACTTAGAAATTCTGGATAAACTTGTTTCAGTTCATAATCCATAAGTGTTTTATACCCTTTTTCTTTTTTTGATGTAACCAATTTATCTAAGTCCCAACCTTCACGATCCATTTTGGTTTGAAGTTTATGTCCACGGCGTCCCCAGAAGATTAATACTTTAGGACGCATCTTGGTTCTATCTTCCATATAGATAGCACCCCAAACTTTGTCTGAACCATCTTTATTGTTCCAACCAATAAATTTATAGTCAATCATTCTTCTACCTCTACTGGTTGATCAGGAATGTTTTCTGTATCACCATCTTTAGCAAAAACAAATCCCAAATCTAACATCTTTTTTTCTTCAGCATGAGTACAGCGAGGACGGTATATAAACAGTCGCAAAGTAAGGTTATCTTTGCTATAGTAAACCCTATACCTAACTTGTTCCTCATTCAGGATCTTAGCAAGTTCCTGAAATGTAAAACTTTCAGGCCAATCTTCTTTTACACTAGACCTAGTCTTTTCATAATAGAAATCTTGCATACGATGTATGTTGGAACTTTTGCCCCAAAATAAGTTTTGCTCACACCATGCAATCTTTCGGTCAAGCATTTCAATAGTGATTTCGTTACTCATTCTTCAACTCCGAAATGTTCTTTAATCAGTGTGCCGCAGTCATCAGCAATATTGTGCCCTGACATACCATGCTCTAGCATTCCCCATCCATGTGTGTGGCAAACACCAGCACATTCTTTCACAATCAACTCGGCGAACTTTTCTATTTGCTCTAATCCTTCTTGTTCGGTGTCGGTTAGGGCATGGATAGTACGATAGTAATGTAACAATAGTGCTGGCCCAAGTTTAGCCTCGACAGCAAGTTCTTTAATTCGTTCGTTCATTCCGTTTTTCCTCTTCTTCTGATTGCTCTTTGCAATGCACAAAAATCGTCATGTGCTTTACGGGTTGTCTCCGCGTGTTTGTTGCTATGGCAATGAATAGACCACCACTTTCGTGCAAATTCTTCAACCTCCCTAGCACACTCCTCTATAATCATCTCGGCGAACTTTTCTTGGTCAAACCCAAACTCTAGTAACTCACCATTTACCCCGTAAGTTTCAATTCGGCACTGTTCAGCAAGTTTTTCAATTTGTTCGTTCATTCTTCAACTCCATATTCTGCCTGAAGGTCATACAATGCTTTACGGACCTTTACTGCAACTAGTTTATACTTGTCAGGATGTATAGGATGATAGGTATATTCTTGACCATTCCAAGTTTTACTACCCATCAACAATTTGTCAACCTCTGCTAGAATTTGAAAGCGAGGATCAGCCCACATCTTGATTAGACTGTCAGGTACGATTGGTGTATTCATTCTTCAACTCCGAAATGTTTCAGGATATTCTGCTCACAATGAACAGGAATATATGTTACTGAATCTTGAACCCAATGTCTTTCTGGAGTATGCGGTAGAGTTTTAGCAACCAACGCACATTCTCGAACAATCAGTTCGGCGAAAGTTTCCATCAAGTATTCTTGATATCTACTTTTATCTTCAAACGTGTTGGCCCAATATTCAGCAACCTTGGCAAGTTCTTTAATTCGTTCGTTCATTTTTTTTCTTCCTTCTTAGGCGCAGGCTTTGCAGGCTGTGCGTTCTTACGCTCACGCTTCAATTCCTTTGCTAGCCTATTAAAGCCGCGCTTTTCTGATAAGGGCTTCCATGCTTTAGTCATTACTAACTCCAAATGTGTTCAATGCTGGACGCAATGTGTTAATCAACTCTGTCTCACGCTCATGTGCAGGACGCTTGCCACGAACAACTTCAATAACACCGAATATAAAACGCTCGGCACCACGTTCACGCAATGCACAACTCAAACCCCAATTCTTACGTTCAGTCAAGGCCCGTTGCATATGCTTTTGCATACGACGGCGTAGTGTGCGAAACACATTACCCTTGAATGACAACGCAGTAAGACCGATATAAGTTTCCTGTGTAACTACATCTTGAATGTAGTACAGGACCTGATTACGATCTGTTCTGCGCTTGCGGACGTTTTCTGAGTTCATAAGTGTATTATATACCCTAACCCATTTAATGTCAACCGTGGGTTTCTAGCAAGGCCGAGACGAATTCCGTGTCGCTATCCCCGAGGTCCTTATCTGTTGTAAAAACGCAACAGTCCCCGAATTCGGCCAGTCTCAGGCCAGCACTATCATTGTCACAAACTGCGACAACCCGACGATTCAGACAGGTTAACCAGTTACGCAGGTCGCTATTGGGGTTGTTAGATAGCACGGCCAACGCACTAAATCCACGCTCAGTCAACCGGGCCGCATCAAACACCCCTTCACATACAAACACAACTCCGGGGCTTAAAAAGAGACTTTCCACGCCCCAGACAGTCTGCGTGGGCTGATTTCGGTATGTGAAATACTTACCCTCTTTGGGATTATTCTGTGGTTTTTTCTCGCCCAAGGGACGATATTGCTGATACCCGACTAGTTGGCCGCTTAGATTCCACAGGTAGAATGTAGCAACACCCTCAACTTCATCAAGCACGGGCCTGTGAAGTTCCAAGTCTAAGTGACGAGATTTTAGGTGTTCTTTCAGCATACCTGTAGTATACACCCAAAACCATTTATTGTCAACTGTTATTTTCGGGAATTTCTTTAGGAGTTTCTGTAAGATACTCATAGTTTGTGGTATCTATGTTTTCTCTGAAAACGATAGCCCCGTTTTTAAGATGGAACCTGCGGGCTAAGTTAGTCTTAGGGCTTAATGTTACAAATCTTGTAACGCTAGGATATTGTATTTGAATTCCTTTTACCGCTTGCATAAGTAACTCTGCACCTTTACCGCTTTTGTAACTCCATATAGTATAGAATATTGCGGTAGTGGGCACTTGACTAGTTTTCTTCAATCCCTCTATATCTTCAGGAACAAAGTCATGGAAGCTAACACAAACCATTGCTTCGGGTTGTTGTTCTTCATTGGTTAATGCTGCGACAACCCTGCCATCACTAACTCTAAAATCTTTAGAGATTTCAGGGCGTACAGGATCGTCTTTTATAAAACTTAATAATGTGTGTGATAGGTCTGTGATAAATTGAAACATGATAATGTTATTTATGCGTATATTATAAAAACATAAATTTTAGCCATAAAAATAGGACCCTGAGGTCCTATTTTCTTTTAGCGACTCTTACATCGTTGGGCCGTTACCACTTTTAAATCCAATTGACCCGCCCTCTGCCTCGATTCGTTTAATTACATTTTCAAATAAGATAGGCTTAAAGTCAGTTTGCTCAACACAAACACAATGATAACGTAAATCATTTTCATCACTGTACTTTACTTCTCCGGTTTTGGCATCAACACCATATGCTTTCTTCACACGATTAGAATGTAAGTGACCGTGAATGTTAACTCCAAAGCGACCCAAGCTATCACTATGTAACGGGATATGACTTAAGATCATTCCGTTCATAACATGATATGCTCTTAATTCACGGAAGTACTTACTATATTCCACATCAGGGAAGATATCGTGATTGCCACGAATTAAAACCTTATCACCGTTTAAGCGAGCCATCGTTGGTAATGCTTTACGATTGATAACCACATCACCCAAGTGATATACTTTGTCTGTTGGACGAACTGTATCGTTCCAACGTTTAATCATTTCCTCATCCATTTCATGTGGATCAGTCCATGGTCGAATCTTGGTTACTCCGTCTTTCTCTGTAAACCTACACACTCCAGCATGACCAAAGTGTGTGTCACTAACTAAAAATACTGCTGGCATATTATTCCTTTTCTCTTTTAGAGATATCTCTCTTTTGTGCTTGTCTTTCAGATTTCCAAAAGACACGCTTCCAATCTTTCAAGTGCTTCCACCATTGAGGAGGACCTGTCAGATTACCTTGTTTTTTATTAGCCATAATGCTAGTTCCTTTTTACTCGACCGATTCTGCTTGCCTTGTTCCAAGTGTATGCTACTCCATCAGGAGTCTTTCCGTCAACTACACTATCAACACCAAATCGTCCTACAAATTCCATTCCGTCTGAGCCACGAATAGTTACAAACTGTCCGTACGCCTTTGCTGTTTCCATTGCACTGTTCAATGACAAACAGGTAGCGAGTGGAAACCCTTCTTTTGTTATTACTTTATACACTATGCTATCATCCAATCTATGTCATCTTCTACTTGTATACTTTCATCACCGTCGTATTCTACTACACGGAATTTTTTACCTTCTTCTATCCATTCTACTTGTAAATTACTCATACTACCTGTATATATGCCGGGGTACTTCAATTCTACATAAGTAGCCAATTCATCATACTGTCCCTTCTCTACAAGTTTTACCATTGCAGGATCGAACAATATCTCTGGATGGTCTTGATTCCATGAGTACCATCCAGCACCAAAGCCAGGGCTGTATAGTACTGCTACTTTTCCGTTCTCACTTAATTTACGCATAGACATAGTATATCACCTTCTCCATTTAATGTCAAGATATGGTAATACCCGGCGAACCGGGTATTTTTGTTTCATCGACTGTTACGCCAAATCGTAGCGACTGTTCATCACAGCCTTAAGCATGATAGCTTCTGGGCTAAATGCATCTGGGTCTGCACCCAATACACTAGCAGCGATTGCTGGGCTGAATCCTGACACAAGAGCGGTACCACCCTTGTCGAACTTAACTGGAGCGTTTCCGCTACTGTTCAAGTTCCAAAAAACTACCTTAGGCAAATCGTAACCTGCTTCGGCATACTTACGTGCGATCATTTCCATTGCACTGTCATCATACTTAACGCAGGCGTTAAATTGCATGTCGCTGAAAATCATCAGTGTCTCAGGCATTTCTGCTTGTGATACCTTGTTCTTAACAGCAGTGTCAAGGATTTGACTGAACGCACCATGTAGGTTTGTACTCATACCCCAATCAGAACTGACCATTTGGTCAATCTTTTCGTTGATGGAACCCTTAAGGTTCAACAACTTTGGCTTGTCGCTGAAAGTCAAAAAGCAGTCCTTGAACTTACCCTTGTTCTTATCAGCAAAATACAATCCCAAACTAACTGCGATTTCTAGGCAAGTAGTAGAACCCTTCTTCCCTGCAATGCAGGTCATAGAGCCACTAACGTCAACTAGAGGCAACACACTTGAGTCACCAACATAGTTAGGCAATGCATTCCATTGTGCTTCAATAGCATCCAACTCGGTCTTAGACCAACTTAATGCTGAACCGTATCCAGTGATACGACCCTTCAACACATCGTGTGGGAAGATTGCGTTAGCATTGATCTTCACACCTGCTTCACCCTTAACCAACTTAGTGATGTA
>Ga0209191_1000877_pt1 | contig 21098 bp, 21 predicted proteins | sample S_130626_EF_Meta_FD_187320 | JGI IMG/M metagenome (GOLD analysis project Ga0209191, IMG submission 187320) | Freshwater microbial communities from Lake Simoncouche, Canada to study carbon cycling - S_130626_EF_MetaG (SPAdes) (version 2) | ecosystem: Environmental > Aquatic > Freshwater > Lake ...
CCTGACGAACTGTTACGTGAAAAAATGCATTGTCGTGTGACTATAGACTTGCCTATTAGTTTTGAAGAAGCTAATTTTATCAAAGAAACATTTATGCCGCAGTATAAGTTGCGTGAACTTATGCTGATTCCAGAAAAGGTAGAAGTAGATGCACAATCTGCTCCTATTGACATTAACTTTGAAAGCGTTGACACAATTGTTATGAATCAAATCAATGCCATTGACAGCGACAATTATGACAAAGGTCTGTTGTTGGAGATCTATAAAGAACTATGATTAAAATTAAAAATCTCACAGTACGTAACTTTATGAGCGTGGGCGCACAGACCCAGGCTATAGATTTTGACAAAGGACAGTTAACTCTAGTGCTAGGTGAGAATCTAGATCTAGGTGGTGACGACAGCGGAGCTCGTAATGGTACTGGCAAAACTACAATTATCAACGGTCTTAGCTATGCTATCTACGGCAATGCTTTAACTAACATTAAGAAAGACAACCTTGTTAACAAGATTAACAACAAAGGTATGTTGTGTACAGTTAGTTTTGAAAAAGACGGTGTTGATTATCACATCGAACGAGGTCGCAAGCCCAATGTTTTAAAGTTCAGTGTCAACGGCCACGAACAATCTGCACAAGAAACCGACGAAGCACAAGGCGACAGTAGAGAAACGCAAAAAGCCATTGAAGAAATTTTTGGCATGACTCACGATATGTTTAGGCATCTAGTTGCACTAAACACCTACACTGAACCTTTCTTAAGCATGAAGGCTGCTGATCAACGTGCGATTATCGAACAGCTATTAGGTATTACTCAACTAAGTGAAAAAGCAGAAGCACTTAAAGAACAGATTAAAAATAGCAAAGATTCTATTGCTACAGAAAATACCAAGATAGAAACTATCAAAGCCAGCAACGATCGTATTCAACAGAGTATCGACGCACTAGAACGCAAACAAAGATTGTGGGAAGAGCAACACGAAACTAATATTACTAATCTAGCTAAGGCTATTGAAAAACTCTTAGACATTGATATCGATCAAGAGATTGCTGCACATCGAGCATTGGATGTTTATAATACAAAGCGTAAAACAATCAACGAATTAAACAATTGGATCAATCGTTGTAACCTAGATGAAGCTCGTGAAGTCAAAGACATAGATAGACTGAAAGCAGAAATTACCAGTTTAGAAAATCACACCTGTCATAGTTGCGGACAGGGCTTTCACGATGACAAACAGGTAGCACTACTAGCAAAGAAACGCAAAGACCTGCAGGAAACTGCACTGCAAGCATTGGCAACTAATACACAATTGATGGAACATACTGATTCACTTAAAGAACTAGGTGGATTAGGCGATTGTCCCTCAGTGGTTTACGACAATCTAGAACAGGCATTGAATCACAAGAACACACTGAGTAGTTTAGAACGTGATATCGAAGTTAAAGTTAAAGAGGCCAATCCCTATCTTGAACAAATTGAAGAACTAAAGAAAACTGCGGTGCAGGAAATTGACTACGAATCTGTAAATCAACTAGTGCGTGTTAAAGATCATCAAGAATTCTTACACAAGTTGCTGACAAATAAAGATTCGTTCATCCGTAAACGTATTATCGATCAGAATTTGGCTTACTTAAATCAGCGTCTAACGTATTATCTAGATCGTATCGGTCTTCCTCACATCGTAGAATTTCAAAATGACCTAAGTGTGTTAATTACACAACTAGGACAGGATCTAGACTTTGATAACTTATCGCGTGGCGAGCGCAATAGGCTTATTTTGTCTATGAGTTGGGCATTCCGTGATGTATGGGAAAACTTATACCAGGCCATTAACTTGTTATTCATTGATGAGCTTGTGGATAGTGGCATGGATGCCAGTGGCGTTGAATCTAGTATTGCTGTATTAAAGAAGATGACTCGTGAACGCAATAAGAATGTGTTCCTAATCAGTCATAGAGATGATTTAACCAGCAGGGTAAATCATGTACTTAAAGTTATTAAAGAGAACGGGTTTACAAGTTACAGCAATGATGTGGAGATTGTTGCTTGACCACAGAAGCACACGATAAAATGATCCGGGCCTTCCAGGAGTATTTTAAATGGCAAGACCGTTTTGAATACCGAGGCTCAGATGAAGCAGGCATTAAGGCACGATATTGGCTAAGTGAAATACGCAACGAGGCTGGCACAAGGCGCACAGAAATACAAAATAAACGAGAAGAACGTAAAGCAGCCAGAAAAGGCATGGTTGGGAGGCCGAAGAAGACTACATAAGGGATGACTTGGCACTATAAGAAAAAAATCGTTGAAGAGATCTCAGAAGAGTATATTGGATTCGTATATCTTATAACCAACAACATCTCTGGACGCAAGTACATAGGCAAAAAACTAGCAAAATTTGCAAAAACGACCTACAAAACGGTAACGTTGAAGAACGGCAAAAAGAAGAAAAAGAAGATTCGAGGCAAAATTGAAAGCGATTGGAAGGACTATTATGGTTCTAGCGATGCGCTAACAGCAGACATACAGTCACTAGGCAAAGAAAACTTTACCAGAGAAATTCTATTTTACTGCAAAAACAAGTCAGAATGCAGTTACATCGAGGCAAGAGAACAGTTCAAACACAAAGTTCTAGAATCTACAGACTGGTATAACGGTCACATACAGGTTCGAGTTCACGGCTCACATATCCTCAAAAAACCTAAAATATAATAGACAGACACAGCCGTTAGGCACACTTAGGCTCAATAAATCCAGGCAAAAGACTGCCAAATAAGCCCGCACCGGCGTTGTTAGTGTGCCCTTAAAGCTGGATCTCGGATCGCAGTCAATGGAATTCCCTACTTGGCAGAGGGGTTGTACAGTAGTATCCTTAACAGGACCACGATCGGATATGCCTACAGAACCGGTTTACTGTACAAGAAAGTATTATATCAAGGCTAAAAGAGGGTGAAGAACCCACGGCTGTAAGTATGTTAGCGTATATTTGCAGACCCGCCGTCGTATTAAGACGCAGCTAAAGGTACCGGACGACCGCCTTAGTAATGCTGTAACGCTATGTGACATTGTGCAACTCAGATAATGTTCATTTTTAGCCCGTCAGGGCTAAGTGTGACTGAACAATCTAGATAATATTTAAAGTGCTTCGCACTTAATGTAATCAATGTTAAGAGAAAAGAAATTCGTTGAGCGTCTAGCGAAAACGAATATGAGCTTTAGCTCATAGCTGTAATAAATAACAAGTATGTCATCGAGTATTAAATGAGAATATCAACTTTAATGGAATATCACGTTCTATCAGGACGTAAACTACTTGCTGAAAGCTGTGACGGTTTAACAGATCATCAGAGATTTATTGTAGAGGGTATCTACAATGACTTGTCTCCGTTGATTGAAGCTAGTTTAGCTCCGCAACAAATACAACAGTTATTTGGCGAGATAGAGAAAGCAGCTACCGCAGGTGGAGATAATAGAACTGGTCTAGGCCTTGGAGTAGATGTTGCTAAAGAAGCAAACAATGCTATCAATAACTTAGGCAAGTGGATGCAGAATACGACTCCTGTCAAGATGTTTGATCAAAAGTTTGAACAACTAAAAGGAACAGTTGCAGGAAAGTTTCCCGAGTTAGCAAAAAGTCTAACCAGCATGGGCGATTGGGCCAAAGAAAATCCAGGAAAGACAGCAGCAATTATTGGTATTTTAACTACTATGGCTTCTCTTGCTGGCGGACCTGTAGGTGGTGCAATTGCTGGTCAGATCTTAAAAGGTTCAGCAGAATTACTTAAAGGTGAAAAACTTTCAACAGCTATAGGCAAAGGTGCTAAAGCCGCTGCCTTTGGTTGGTTAACAGGCAAAGCAGTTGACTTCATTGGACATGCGCTGTCTGATCCAATGATGGCACAGGCTAAAGAATTAGGCAGAGGCATAGTTAAAGCAAACTACAGAGCAACCATTGATGAAATAGGTGGAGAGTTTGGAGATAGGTTTGGTTCTTTTGCCACTGGTGAACTTTACGGCAAAGCAGCCGATGTTGCAGATATTAAAGATGTTTGGAAATCCGGTGTTGATGCGTGGAAAGCCGGCGACTATATGCGAGCAGATAGTATGTTTAAATCTGCTGGCGATATGACAGCAGCTTTGGCTAAACCTGAATATCTAAATGCTGTAGCAGACACTGTAGATAAAGCACAACTAATGAAATCTGGTGCTGAAGAAATGTCAAGATTCTTTGGCAAGATGGCCACAGTTGCTCAAGGTGCAGCTACAGCAGCTACAGGCAATACAACAGATAAAAAAGAAAGCGTTTACCTTCAGACTCGCCCGCTAAGTGAAGGTCAAGTTTATGTATTGTTCAATCGTGTTGAACAACTCAATGAAGGTCCAATGGACTGGATTAAAGACAAAGCAGGTAAGGCCGCTAACTGGGTTGGAAAGAAAGCCACTAACCTAACCACAGTTGTTACCGCAGATAAATTAAACAGCGCCTGGGAAAAGGCAGGATCACCAACAGACAGTGCAGAACTTTCTAAGTTTCTAGCAGGTCAAGGTGTTAGCGATCAAATAATTAAACAAACATTCCAGTCAATGAAAATTGATGCTGGAGCACCGGCAGAAGATCCAAAAAAAGCTGCCTCTGTTTATGCACAGATCAAAACAGATGTGCAAAAATTAAATAAGAAAAGTCAAAAAAGGATTATGGCTTACTTACAAAAACAATTAGGAACTGCATAAAATGAAAATCAATGAACTACTAGTAGAATCATATCAGACTGAACAGCTAGACGAAGGACCATTCGGACAAGCCGTTGGTAAAGCTGTAGGCGGTCTAGCCAAGGGAGTCGGTGCAGTTGCTGGCGGCGTTGCCGGAATGGGCAAGGCCTTTAAGAAAGGTTACCAAAGTGGTAAAGCTACAGTAGCAGGTGATCCAGATCCTAATGCTCAATCAGATGCGGCACCAGCGCCCACCGGAGCGGCACCAGCTGCTCAAGGATCGCCCGCCGCTGCACCTCAAGCTGCTCCAGCAGGACAGGCAGCACCGGCAGCTACAGAGCCAGGTGGCGGAGCCGGAGCACAACCAGCAGCTAAAGATGTCAATGCCGCAGGTCCTGCAGGTACAGCACCAGCACAGAATTTAAAAGGTGCAGCTAAGACAGCAGCAGATAAAACTGCCGCTGCCACACAAGATCAAAATGCCAATCAAGCAGGTCAGACAATGTATGCTCAAGTTAAAGCCAACATTGACAAGCTAGACAAAAAAGGCAAGCAACGCATTCTACAGTTGTTACAAAAATCTGTACAACAAGCACCTGCAAAATCACCAGCTGGTGCCCCAGCAGCGGCAGCTCCGGCAGCACCAGGCGCAGACGCAGCAGCTGATCAAGGCGAACAAGGAGCACAGGCAGCTGCTCCGGCAACAACAACTCCAGCAGCTACGTCACAAGCAGCACCAGCAGCTCAACCTGATGAACTAGGCCGTATTGAACCTACGCTAGCACCAGAGCCAGCCCCAGCAGGTCAACCTGCTCCAAAGAAAACAGGGGGTAAGGTTAAAGGACAAGTAAGCAATACTCCTAATGCAATTCGAAAACGTGAAGCACGTAAAGGTAAGCAAGCACCACAAGGCCAAAGCCAAGCTGAAATTGATGCTGACCGCAATCGTATTATGGGCAACTTTACTGATTCAGTTGAACGTCACAAGCAACGCATGGTAGCTGAATCACTTCAACGCGGTGAAATGAGTTTCTTTAGAAAATGAGATTCACTGATCTAATGTCAGAAGGTCCTATCGATTCTTTTAAAAAGAATTGGGACAAGGGTGCCAATGCTGCTCATAAACTAGCCACACCTAGTAGATGGGCAGAACCTGCAGGAACTGTTGCTGATCGTTCTACTCAAAAAAAATCCTCAACTTCAACATTGGGGATTACTAGAGCCAACAAGGCTGATGCCTTTGCAATTTTAAATTCTGTTGACACTGGTAAACTAGCACCAAGTCAACAGCAGTTGTTAGACGTAATAAAAAATCAAATAGAAAAAATTTAAAAAAACGGTAACTGTGTTTTTTTAGTTGTTTCTAAATTGTCTTTGATAATCTCTCCAACAATCTGACGTTCTTCAAAACTTAAATTCATAGCTTCGGCAAAGCTCATACCTCGCATATACCAGCAGATTTTCAGTGCTTCTTTTTTAATTTCTCGACTTTCTTTGTCTAAACGTTTTGAGTATTCAATGATCTCTGGGTGCGAGAGGCTCAGGATCTTACCGCGAAAAAATTTGATTGGTCCATAGTTACTGGCATATCATATTCTTTGTGGCAGTCATCACAGGTAACATGTTGTACCGGCAATTCAATTTTGCGTTTCATTTCTGTAACATGATTTGAAATTGTATCAAACACATCTCTAGGAGCATTGTGAATAAATTCTCTAATTTGCACAAGATCAGTAACTTCTTGACCGTCGGGCATAGAAATCTTTGATACACACCCTGCGATAATATCAACAGTTAAGCTAGTTAACTTTACAAAACTCTGTCCAAATCGATCAATTTTTTCTTCATCAGTTAATTCATCATTGTTGATAACATTAAAAATACGTTGGTGTTCTAGAGTCTTTAAACTTGTTTGGCTGAGTTCTTTATAGGTATATGGACGAACATGAATAATCAACGGATCAACGTGGACAGCAGGATCAAAGTTCCAAGCAGTAATACTTTCTAGCCAATGCAAAAGATCAATATCATAATCATTTAAATGTCCACAGTGAGGACAGTTTGCTTCTACATCCATTGTTTCACCGTAGGTTGCTACTCTAATAGCTATTAAACTGGCATCGATGTCTAGGCTAGGCATAGACCAAGGATCTTGAATTGCAGGAATACAACTCTTAATAACTTCAACTGTGCTTTGTCCTGATAACAATGCATCTGGAGTTTTAAACATTAATTCATCTTTGGCAGTCATTGCATATACCGGATACTCACCTTCAGAACTTCGATCTAATGAGCCGGGAGGATAATAATTACCGTTTGATGGTAATTTTATAAAAATCTTAGGCTGTCTAAACCATTGACTTAATGGGTTAGGCTTTTTTGCTTGATTGTTTTGATCCACGTTTTTTATCTCCAATAAATACAATATCGTCACTGTATGGCATAGTATTTATATGCGCAGTTTTCTGGGAAAATATTAAAATGGCAGAAAAAGTAGAAATTGATATTCCGGGCATAGGTTTAATAGAAGCCAAAAATGCCGCCACGGAAGCTACCTTATTAGAAATCCTTGATGTACTAAAAGGCACCCAGAAAGACATTAATAAGAATGCCAAGGATCAAAAAACTAATGCAGGTAAAGGAGCACAAGGTCCAAACAGCGACGGCTTAGATCAATTCAATCAACAGGCTAAAGGGGCAAGCAAAGGACTTAATCTATTAAGCAATGCCGGCAAAGCTGCTGGTATAGGAATGAATTTACTAGGCAAGAGTGCTGGTATGGCAGTCGGTGGAATTGGTAAGTTAGGTGGTGGTGCAGTTATGGCCGCAGGCGCGGCATTTACTCTAGGTAAAATGGCCATGGGTGCTGCTACCAGCATGACTAGTTTGATTCAAGAACTAGCAAATGTTGGAGACAGTACACAAAATGCAGCCGCTGCCTTAAATCATATTCCTGTAGTTGGCGGTTTACTAGCAGGAGTGTTTGGTGCAGTTGCCTCAGCGTCTGAAAATGTTGTTAAGAGTTATCAAACCGCAGCCAGTGTTGGAGCAACATTTGGCGGCAGTGTTCAGGCAATGTCAGCAGCAGCCGGCGGCGCAGGAATGACTCTAGATCAATTTGCTGGACTAATAAAAAATAATTCAGAAAGTCTAATGCTGTTAGGTGGAACTACAGAAGAAGGTGCTAAACAATTTAGTAAGCTAGCCAAAGGAATCCAACAGAGTGAAGTTGGTAGTGAGTTACAAAGATTAGGTTACAGCACTGAACAGATCAATGGCGGCATGGCTAGATACATTGGTATGCTTGGTAAGACTGGCGCACTTCAAGGAATGAGCACACAACAATTAGTTACTGCATCCGGTGCATATATGAAAGAACTAGATGCTCTGGCAAAGATTACTGGTGTAAGTAGAGAAGAAAAAGAAAAAGAGCAACAGGCATTAATGCGTGATGCCAAAGTTCGCGCAGCTATGTCCGGTCTTGATGCAGAACAACAAAAACAAATGATGTCATACATCACTAGCTTTCCTAAAGAACAACAGGGTGCTATTGCTGATATGATTGCTACAGGTAATGTAACCACCGAAGAAGCCATTAAACTTCAAAGTATGTTACCCGGAGTTGCACAACAGACTATGCAGTTTGGACGTACACTGCAAGCCGGCGGTAAAATTAATCAAGACACATTAAATCAAGCTAAAAATTCTGCTATACTTGAAGCCAAAGACAGCGTAAAAAGAAACAAAGCCAGAGGTTTATATGATGCAGAAGCAGGAGCAACCTACGTTGCTATGGCAGACCTAGCTGCTCAGAAAGTTGATGGGTATAGTCAAGCTATTGGAGAGCAAGGTAAAGCTGTAGACAAAGCCAATCTAGCTGAAAATTTAACCAAAGCCAAACAGCGGCTAGCTGAAATGAGCAACGGTTTCCAGATGGCCCTAGCTAACAGCGGAGCATTAAACGGATTAATGGATGTGTTCAGTGCCTTTGCTGGACTAATAATGTCAACGGTAGTTCCTGTGTTTACAAATTACATAGTTCCTATTATTGTAAATTCAGTAGTTCCTGCATTGCAGGCAGTGTTTGCCATAGCAGGAAAAATAGCAGCTGGACTTAGTATGTTACTAATGCCAGCAATAGATGCAGTATCAGCTGCAATGGGGCCAGGCTCGGGATTAGGCGGAACTATAGAATTTGTAGACGGAATACTAAATGCAGTATTTCCTCCATTAGCCGCAATTGTGCGTGGTTCTATGATGGCGTTTGAAGGATTGTTAGAAGGTGTAAGTTTCTTAATTGCACCTATTAAACGACTATTTGGAGCGTTTGGAGAGTTAGGTGATACCGGCGACTGGCTAACTAAGACATTGTTATATGTTGGAGATGCTTTAGGTCAAAGTTTTAAGCTGCTAGGATTTATTATAGGTGGTGCAATAGATGTTGTTACTAGTGTTGTTCGTTGGTTTGGTGATCTAGTTAGAACCAGCGAAACATTAAGCGGAGCATTTAAATTAGTAGGTAGTGCTATTGATTTGATGCGGACTTATTTTAGTCCAGAAGGATTTAAAGCAATATACGCCAGTATAAAAGAATTCTTTATGAATGGGATCAGTGATTTCTTTAGTTCTTTTAAAGATGCTATGCTAGGAATGATGGGTGGATTGTTGCAACTTATTGGAAAAATACCAGGTCTTGGCAAGCTAGCAGAGTCTGGTAAAGAGATGGAAAAAGAAGTTGAAGACCGTAAAAAAGCTCGAGAGGAAGCTGCCAAAGAAAGAAAAGGTGAAATCAATCAACTTCATCAGGCAGCAGTTGATGAAAAGAAAGGCCGTGACAAAAAGATAGAAGGGCATCAGTCTGCAATTAAACAAGACTCAAAAGCCTTCTCTGATAAAAAGATTCATTTACAAAATATGGGTGGGCTTAATCAAGAAGAAGAAGACGAAAAGAAAAAGAAACTTGCTGAAGCTAACGGCGAAACTGTTGATATGAGTGATCCTATAAAGATGCTCAAGTCGTTTGCTGCAAAACAAAAAAGTGCATTTACACAAGAAGCAAAAGCTATTGAAGCTAAAGAAAAATCTCAATTAGAATTAAATTCAGCTAGCGAAGAATTAACTAAAGCTCAAACTGAATTAAACAAAGCTGGGTCAGAAGCAGAAAAGAAAGCAGCAGAAGAAAAAGTCAAATTAGCTTCCGACCGAGTAAAGAAAGCATCTAAAGCAGATGAAGAAGCAGATGACAACGCTAGAAAAGCAGCCGAGCGTATGAAACTGGCCAAGCAAGGCAAAGACCCTGGAGCAGTTGCAGAAGGTAAAGCCAAAGACGAAAAGAAAACTGAAACAGGTAAACCAGAAGATAAAAAATCAGAATCGCCGGGCAAGCCATCTAGTTCTTCAGGACCGCAAGAAGGTCTTAAAACAGATGCAGCTATGGCCAAGTATCTACAGACTATTGCATTAATTGAATCTGGAGGAGATAAAAATGCCAAAGCTGGTACAAGTTCTGCTAGCGGCATGTTCCAGTTTACTGAAGGCACATGGAAACAAATGACTAAAGAAATGGGCAAAGACTATTCTAAAGATGATCGTTTTGACCCAAAGAAAGCATCCGAAGTTGCTGAGTATTTTAGTAAAAAACAAAAAGCACAGATTGAAAAGTCTACGGGCCGAGAAGCAGGTATGACTGACATGTATATGGGACACTTCCTTGGAGCAGGTGGCGCAAGTAAATTCTTAAAAGCCAAAGATCAAGATCCAAGCCAGAGTGCTGCGGCATTGGATCCGGCAGCAGCAAAAGCCAATAAAAATATCTATTATAACAAAGAAGGTAAAGAACGTACAGTTCAAGAAGTCTATGATCTAATGGATAAAAAAGTTAAAGCACAATCTGAAAAAGTAGAAAAAGGAAAAGTCAACGCAGATGTTGCTGCCATTGGTGGTGGAAATTACAAACCTGGAACAAAAGTAGATCCGGTTGCAGAAGGAAAACCAAAACCACAAGACACTAAAACTGAAGGCAAACCTGATGATGCCGCAAAAGCAAGAGCAGATGCTGCTGCTAATGATCCTCGTAGAACAGATAAACCAGTTGCGCCTGCAGAAACTAATAAACCAGTTGCACAAGCAGAAACTAAGAAAGAAGAAACTACACAAACCCCAGTTGGATCAATGCAGTCACTAGTTAAAGACGGTATTATGCCTTGCACTATTGCTTTCCAAGACTTAGTAAAGAAAGGCATTATGCCTATGTTAACTGGAACACAGGTTAAAGGATTAGATAAAGGTGCAGTTAAACCAGAAACTAGTCTAAGCCCCGGCGAAGAATTAGTTAAAGCAACTGCTGAAGCACAGGCTAAAATGGCACAGGCACGCGATCCGGGTACTGGTGAGTTGCTAAGTGCTGCTAAAGACTTATCAAAATCATCTGAAGTACAAACTGCCCTTGCACAAAATAAATCAAGAGGCATGTACGATAAAGATGCTGGTAAACAATATGAAGCAATGGCTAAAATCCTTGATGATCCTCTTTCGTCAATTGCTGATCTATCAAAACTAGATATATCAAAAGCTGTACAGCCTAAAAACATGAAGGCATCTGAGTTTGAAACTCCAAAAACAGAAATTGTAGCTCAAAAAGAAAAAGAAGCTCAAGAGAAAGCAGCATTAGAAAAACAACAGGCAGAAAACCGAGAACGTCTCAAGCAAGAAGAAACAATGGCTATGAACGGGCCTATGAATCAAAACAACGGCACTGGAAGTCCTATTGACTTAAATACAGCATTAGCTGAATTAATTGCTATCAGTAAGAGAACTGCTGATTTGAATGAAAAACAACTAACTGTACAAAGCAGTTTAAGCGGCGATCTATTTGCCTAATTTGGAAACATAATGAGCTGGAAAAAATACTTTACACCGGTAAACGCAGAAAACAAAAGTTCAATGAGCCCTATGGGCAACGGTGGTCGTATGGGTCCCGCCCGTGCAAACTATTCAAGCTACCTGCCTGATATCTACGCAGGAACACCCAATCGTATTGAACGATACATGCAGTACGATACCATGGACATGGACAGCGAAGTTAATGCTGCCTTAGACATCCTAGCAGAGTTTTGCACACAAAAAGACAAAGAAAATGCCACTCCGTTCCATGTTTACTTTAGAGGTAAACCCACAGGAACTGAAACAAAAATCATTAAAGAAAGTCTGCAGAAATGGACCAAACAACAACAATTCGAAACTAGAATATTCCGTATTATCCGTAATACATTTAAGTATGGAGACTGTTTCTTTGTAAGAGATCCTGAAACTCAAAAGTGGTTATATGTAGATTCAGCTAAAGTTAGTAAAATTATTGTTAACGAAAGTGAAGGAAAAGTACCCGAACAATACGTTATTAAAGATATTAATTTTAATTTTAAAAATTTAATTGCAGTTACACCACACGGTACAACCAATACACAACCAAGCGGAACCAGCAGCTACACTAGTGGTGGAAGTCAAGGCAGAGGCATGGTAGGTGGCTCAGCACAACCTCCAGGTACACGCTTCCACAATCAAACAAACGAAGTAACTATTGATGCAAAAGACGTAGTACACATCAGTTTATCAGAAGGTCTAGACACTAACTATCCGTTTGGTAATTCATTACTTGAATCAGTATTCAAAGTCTACAAGCAAAAAGAATTGCTTGAAGATGCTATCATTATCTATCGTATACAACGTGCCCCAGAAAGACGTATTTTCTATGTAGACGTTGGAAATATGCCAGCACACATGGCAATGAGCTTTGTTGAACGTGTTAAAAACGAAATCCAACAAAGACGTATTCCAAGTGCAACAGGTGGCGGCAACAATGTAGTAGATAGTAGTTACAACCCTCTAAGCGTCAACGAAGACTACTTCTTTCCGCAGACAGCAGAAGGTCGTGGATCAAAAGTTGAAACACTTCCGGGTGGCACTAACCTAGGCGAAATTACAGATTTACGTTATTTTACCAACAAGTTATTCCGTGCCCTACGTATACCAGCAGCCTATTTGCCCACAGGTATTGAAGAGTCTAGCAACGTGGTCGCTGACGGAAAAGTAGGTACTGCCTACATTCAAGAACTGCGTTTTAACGAATACTGCAAACGCTTACAAAGTCTAATTGTTGAAACTTTTGACTTAGAATTTAAGATCTGGCTAGACAAAAACGGTGTTAACATAGACAGCGGATTATTTGAATTAAAATTTAACACACCTCAAAACTTTGCTGCTTATCGCCAAGCAGAGATGGACACAGCTCGTGCTTCGACATTTGTCAGCTTACAAGAACTTCCGCATCTCAGCAAGCGTTTTGCCCTAAAACGTTTCCTAGGACTCACAGACGAAGAGATCAAAGAAAATGAAGCAATGTGGAAAGAAGAGCAAGGTAACAATCTTGTACCAGCACCAGATAGCTCGGGATCTCTACGTAGCGTAGGTGTAAGCCCAGGGGGTATGGCTGCAGAACAAGCAGGACAAGATGCAGAAGCACCAGAAGATATGGCAGCGGCTGCAGAAGCAGGCGCAGCGGCTGCACCTGATGCAGCGGCAGGTGCCGCTCCTGCCGCTTAAATATAAATACAAGATGCTTCTAAGAGAATTTTTTTATTTTAACGACAACACTAATGACTTTGCTCAAGATCGTCGTTACGATTCTTCTCGCGATTCATCTGTATTAGAAAAAGGCGATACCCGTAAGATCAAACTTACCTTACGCCAAATTAACTCACTACGCCATCAAACTGAAGCACACGAGTTTGAAGCTGAATCTGAGTTACAATTTATAAGACAGATGTATGGCACACAAGCACCTGCAGAACAGCCCGCAGCATAACGTAGCCTTTGTACTAGGCAACGGAAACAGCAGATCCAAACTTAACTTAGCATCAATTAAAGGTCGAGGAACAATCTACGGCTGTAATGCACTTTATAGAGAGTTTGATCCTGATTTTTTAGTAGCAGTTGATACTAAGATGGTCAACGAAATTATAGCCAGCGGCTATCATAAAGATCATCAAGTTTGGACAAACCCTAACAAAGGTATTACTAGCAAAAGTAATGTAAACTTCTTTAGTCCACACAAGGGGTGGAGCAGTGGCCCAACAGCACTTTGGTTTGCTAGTCAACAAAAGTTTACACAAATTTATATTTTTGGATTTGATTATCAGGGAGTTGATGGAAAGTTTAACAATGTCTATGCTGATACATTTAACTACAAAAAAAGCAACGATGCGGCAACATACTTTGGTAACTGGCTCAGTCAAACTGAAAAAACAGTTAAAGAAAATCCAACTATTAATTACTTTAGAGTAATGACACCCGGTGCATTTGTTCCCGATAAATTACAGGGAATTCCAAACTTACAGCACATAACTTTCGATAACTTCGAGCAAAAATTCAAGGGTAGTACTTATACTACCGAAAACCTTCAAAATACTATCATTTAACCCCCTTTTTTTAAATGCGTAGTAAATAACTTACAGCCTAACAATCAAGGAGAATACGCTATGGCAGATAAAAATATTCTTGAGCAGATGCTTGGACATCTGGTCAACGACGACAAACAAAAAGCAGAAGAACTATTTCACGAATACGTGGTAGCTAAATCTCGCGAAATCTACGAAACTCTTATCGAAGCAGAAATGACCGATGAGGAAGATGACGAAGAAGTAGACGAAGCGGCTGATGACGAAGATGCCGAAGAAGACAAAGTTGATGAAAACTTTGAAGACATTGCCTACGAAGGCGGTGACGAAGAAGGCGGTTTTGGTGGTGATGCCACTGATGATCTAGCCGGTGAATTAGACGCCGGACACGAAGGCGAAGAAGGCCCAGAAGAAGAAAAATCTGAAGAAGAACTTTTCATGGACCTAGACGCTATTGTTGACGAACTACAAGCTAAATTTGACGCACTAAAAGGTCACGAAGGTGGCGAAGAAGAAATGGGTGGCGAAGAAGAAATGCCAGAAGAAGGTTTTGGCGACCCAATGGAAGCAGAACTAGCAACTGTACGTGAGTACGTTGAGAAAGTTCCAGCTGGCCACGGTGCAGAAAAGAAAGGTCAAGCTGAAAAAGCTGACGGTTCTTCAACTGGTTTAAAGTTTAGCAAGAATGATATGGGCGGTACAGCAGCCAACATCCTAGGCGGTAAAAACGGTAGCGATGCTGGTATGCAAGGTATGTCCGGAGACCTAAAAGGTACAGGTCTTTCAAAAGGTAAGCCACAGTTACAAGACGGTGGCAATGTAAATACTCCTGGTGCTAAGAACGGTAATGCGTTCTCTAAGAAAGAACCAGGTCACGGTGCAGAGAAAGCTGGTTCTAAAGAATCTGCTGACAAAGGCGCCGCAGGTCTTTTCCGTGGTCGTAGATAATAGGACGTGATGGTGAAAAATTACCTTAGCGAACACTTGAGTTTCGACCAGGCACAGATTGTCTTGGAGAGCGAGGATGAGGGCGGCAAGAAGTCGCTCCATCTAAACGGGATTTGTATTCAGGGTGATATCCGTAATGCAAATCAACGTATATATTCTTCGCAAGAGATTGGCAAGGCTGTCAAAACGCTTAACGAGCAGATCTCTGGTGGATATTCTGTTCTAGGGGAAGTTGATCACCCAGCAGATTTAAAAATCAATCTAGATCGTGTTAGTCATATGATTACCAAGATGTGGATGGATGGTCCTAACGGCTACGGAAAAATCAAAGTACTACCAACTCCAATGGGTCAGTTAATTCAGACCATGTTGGAGGCGGGAGTAAAATTAGGAGTTTCAAGCAGGGGTTCAGGTGAAGTTGATTCACAGGGTAGAGTCCAGGGTTTTGAAATTATCACTGTTGACGTTGTGGCCCAGCCAAGCGCCCCGGGAGCATATCCAACACCAGTATACGAACATTTAATGAACACATTAGGTGGAAATAAGGCATTCAATATATCAAAAGAAGTTCAAGGCGACCCAAAGGCACAGAAATACATAGCAGAGAGCTTGGTGAGAATCATCAAGGGACTCAAATAACAGTAGGAGAATCACATGCTAGATTTCGTTAAAAAATTGTTTGAAGACAATGTGATTTCCGAAGATATGAAATCGGAAATTGAATCTGCTTGGCAAAGCAGAATCGAAGAAAACCGTGACCAAGTTACTGCACAGTTACGTGAAGAATTTGCTCAGAAATATGAGCACGACAAATCCTCATTGGTAGAAGCTGTTGAATCTATGTTAGCTGACCGCTTGTCAGCTGAACTAGGTGAACTGGCCGAAGACCGCCAAGGCTTAATCGAAGCAAGAGCTCGTTACACAGCAAAAATGACACAGGATGCCGCTACAATGGAATCTTTTGTTATGAACAATCTGCGTAAAGAGATCAACGAACTTCACGAAGATCGTCAGAAAGTAGCTGCAAACGTAGCACAATTAGAATCTTTTATCGTGGACGCACTGGCGAAAGAAATCGCAGAATTCCACAGCGACAAGAAAGACTTAGCCGAGACAAAGGTAAAACTAGTCCGCGAAAGCAAAGCCAAGTTTGAACAAGTTAAGAAAGATTTTATTGCACGTTCCGCACAAGTGATCTCAGAAACAGTCTCTAAAGGACTTAAATCTGAAATGTCACAACTACGTGAAGACATCGAATCTGCTCGCAGAAACGACTTTGGTCGCAGAATCTTTGAAAGTTTTGCAAGTGAATTTGCAGCCAGCCATCTTAATGAGAAATCAGAGACAGCTAAACTTCTAAAAGTTGTTGAGCAACAAACTCAAGAACTAGAAGAAGCAGCAAAAATTGTTGCAGAATCACACAAATTAGTAGAAAGCCGTGAATCAGAATTACGTATTGCAAAAGACCAAATGACCCGCAAGGAAGTTATGGGCGAATTGCTAGGCCCCTTAGGTGGCGACAAGCGTGTAGTAATGAAAGAGTTACTGGAATCTGTTCACACTGAAAAACTACGTACAGCTTACGACAAGTATCTACCATCAGTAATGAATGGCGGAAGCACTCCAGTCCGTAAAGCGTTGACTGAAGGCAAAGAAATTACAGGCGATAAACAACAGGCACAAACACAAAGCGGAGAAGAAAAAACCGCTGAAATCATTGACATCCGCAGGCTTGCGGGACTAAAAGTTTAAGGAGAACTATAATGTCACAATTACTCGAGTCACGCTGGTCGGAAACCAAAGAAGCTCTTTTAGAAGGTCTTCAAGGTAATAAGCGTTCAGTAATGGCAACTACTCTAGAAAATACTCGCAAGTATCTAGCTGAAAGTGCTACTGCTGGTGCAACATCCGCCGGCAACGTTGCAACACTTAACCGTGTTATTCTACCCGTCATCAGACGTGTAATGCCAACCGTTATCGCTAACGAATTGGTTGGTGTCCAGCCTATGACTGGCCCAGTTGGTCAAATTCACACATTGCGTGTGCGTTACGCTGACAACTTCACATCTACAGCTGGTACTTCCACTGTAGCAGGTGAAGAGGCTCTAAGCCCATTCAAGATTGCAGAAGGCTATTCTGGTGCAGCAACTGACAAAGCAGCTTCAACAGCAGCTTTAGAAGGTGCCGCTGGTAACAGAATGAGCATTCAAATCTTGAAACAAACCGTCGAAGCTAAGACACGTAAATTGTCTGCTCGTTGGACGTTTGAAGCTGCTCAAGATGCACAAGCCCAACAAGGTATTGACATCGAAGCAGAAATCATGGCAGCTCTTGCACAAGAAATTACTGCTGAAATCGACCAAGAAGTTATTGCTTCTTTGAACAGCCTAGCTGGTACAGTTTTAACTTATGACCAAGCTGCTGTTTCTGGTACTGCTACATTCGTTGGTGACGAACACGCTGCTCTAGCTGTTCAAATCAATCGTGCAGCTAACTTGATCGCTCAGCGTACACGTCGTGGTGCTGGTAACTACGCTGTTGTATCTCCAACAGTATTGACATTGCTACAAAGCGCAACAACTTCTGCGTTCGCAAGAACAACAGAAGGTACTTTCGAAGCTCCTACAAACACCAAGTTTGTTGGTACATTGAACAGCGCAATGAAAGTTTATGTTAACGGTTATGCTACATCTGATGATGTTCTAATCGGTTACAAAGGCGGTTCTGAGTCTGATGCTCCAGCATTCTATTGCCCATACATTCCATTGATGAGCAGTGGTGTTGTTCTAGACCCAGCAACTTTCGAACCAGTCGTATCATTCATGACACGTTATGGTTATGTTGAGTTGACAAATACAGCTTCTTCTCTAGGTAATGCAGCTGACTACCTAGCTAAAGTTGCAGTAACTTCCGCTAACCTACGTTTCGCTTAATCAGCAAACGTATGCGCAAATCCAAAAAGGCTCTCCGGAGCCTTTTTGTTTGACTTAAATATCAGGATGAAAATAGAAACCGATCGAGATTTTGCAGAATTACGCAGCCAGTTTAGTGCATGGCGTCGACGCTTTCCTATGTTTATACATGATGTACAACGCATTGAAAAGATCATAGACGAGCATATACAAGCACATAGTAAAATTATGGTATTGCATAGACAGACTCACAGTAGAAGTTATTTAGAAAAAGCACAACAAGAAATTGATGCTATTAACAAGATAATAAACACTGTGGAAAAAATGGAACTGATGGCTATGTTGAGCCGCGGATAAATAAAGAGTCTAGAATGATTTATGCGGACCCACCGCGTAGACCTAGAACGTCAAATTAAGGAGAAACAAATGGGACGTCCAATCAACAAGAGATATTTTGGAGCAACAGGCTCTGTAACAACACCTCATATACCAATTAGATTTAAATCTGGCGGTGTAGTTTATGAAGGCTATATTTTAAAACAACACGGTGCTCGTAGATTCAAATGCAGTACTGATGACGGTACAACAGCTATTGAGTTTTGCAAATTAGTTGCTGGTACTAATCAAGATCCAGACAACAATCAAGAAGCTACTTTAGTAGGTTTAATCAACGGTAGTCAACCTGTAACACTACAAAGACTAACAAATAGAGTTGCCACTGATTGGAATTCTGTACGTTATACATGGACTGTACAGGACGATTCTACAGAAACATTATTAATTTTAACAGCAATGTAATCTAGGACAAGGTAATGGGACAGTATTTTCAAGTCAACGGTGATTATAACATCAAGGCCAAAGACACTGGCACTATTACCTTGCAGGCTGGCACCGTAAAAATTGCTGCAAATTTAACAGTATCTGGAACAACAACATTTGTTACATCTACTAATTTAGATATTGCAGACAGAATTATCACTTTAAACAAAGGTGAAACCAGCACAGGTGTTACGGCTACTTATTCAGGCATTGAAATTGATCGAGGTAGTTCTAGTCGAGCTGCTTTAGTCTTTAACGAAACCAATCCAACAGGAATTACAGGTGCAACAGGCACTTGGATTATTGCCGGCGGCACTGATCCTAGTTACGGATTTACAGACAGTAATTTAAAATTAAGAAGAATTCTAACTGATGCATCAACAGATAGTGGTGACCTTACGCTTATTGGTACAGGTACCGGAGTCGCCAAAGTTAGAAATAATGGTGATGCTGATCTTGGTACGACTTATTTTGGTAACATTACAGATCCCAATCATGTCCCTAACAAATATTATGTAGATTATTCTATTTTGAATAACCCTACATTCCAAATTCGTGCTCCGCAAAGTCAGGACACTCGTGTTATTATTGCAGATAGAGAAATAACACCAAATTTATCGTCACAATCAGGATCACTAGCCTACTATAATTCTTTAGGAGTTGGTATTCCAACAACTGAAAGTTTGGTAAGTGTAATTGTTGATAACGCAATTTCGGGACAGTTCTTTTCTAATCGTGTATTAATACAAGGTCTAGAATTTGCCGGAACTGAAATTACCAATGATAGCACAAACACCAACATTTATATAAGAACAAACGGTACAGGTAAATTACAGACTAACTATGCTATGCAACTAGACAACAATGCTGTTAGTCCTGCACAAGTATCTGGAAGTCATGTGATTTACAGCAAAGCTGAAAGTACCGGCAGAACAGGAATATTTTTTGTCAATACAGAAAATACCAGAGACGAATTAGTAAGCAAAAACAGAGCATTGTTGTTTAGCATGTTATTTTAAGGATTAAAAAATGGCCGTTATAGGAAAAACAGTTACAGGTACAACAATCACAAGCCCTACTACTGTATACACAAGCAGTGGAAATAATGCCGTCACTTGCATAGCAATATGCAATGTAGGATCTGTTAGTCTAACAGATGAAACAGTCAATTCAGTTGATGTCAATGTTTATGTTGTTTCTCCCAGCGGCGGAGGTGACAACACAACTTCTAATACCAGTGCATTGATAGTCAAACAATTGATTATTCCAGCAGGCGAAACAGTGTTTTTTAACGATGAAAAATTTGTTCTAGCCAATACAGACTATATTGCAGTTGGTTATCAAATGACTGGAGCTGCAAGCCCAGTTACTAATTTATTAACAGTTACAGTAAGCACATTACCAGTATGAGATTCTTAAAACAAAAATCTATATCTCAATACAGTGCATCTGATGATGCACTAATGGTCTACGACAATAGACCTTCAAACAACACTAGCAGTGGTGGTCGTGCAGTTATGGACCTTAGCGGCGGCCTCCGTTTACCAAAAGGTACAACAAATCAAAGACCACAAGGGACTAAATCCGGCGACAGTCCTAATGTTAGAATTGCTAACAGTCACAATGGTTACATTAGATATAACACAACCACAAATGCAATTGAAGCTTACATTAACAGCACTTGGGAAATAGTTAAAGCATCAAGCTCTTCTGCTATTCAAGTCAGTAGATTTGCAGCTAACGGAACAGAAACCACATTTGGTCCTCTAAGTAGTAACACTGATTATCGTACTTCTTACACAGGCAGCGATTACAATCTAATGGTGTTGGTAGATAATGTCATGCAGATTGGCGACGGAGTCAATTACACTGTGGTAAAACGATCATCAGGATCTTTTATCGCAGTGAGCAGTTCTAACAGTCCAATTAGTGCCAGTGGCCCTGGAAGCTATACCAACGGTGAATATTATATACAATTTGCCACAGCAGTTCCTGCACTAGGCGGCACAGGACAGCCTATATATGTAACTGTGTTCTACGGTTACGGAAACTAATTATGTCACAGTTGGGTCGTATCAGTGGTCCACTACTAGAAGCTAATCTTAATCGATTAGGAGTTGACCTTACATTTAGAAACTACAGTGTTGACGACGATCTACTATATCTAGAAGTTACCAATGGAAAAGTAGGAGTTAACAAAACTCCGGTAACATACCAATTAGAAATTAACAGTGATACACACACTACAAATTTAAT
>Ga0209191_1000878_pt1 | contig 21097 bp, 28 predicted proteins | sample S_130626_EF_Meta_FD_187320 | JGI IMG/M metagenome (GOLD analysis project Ga0209191, IMG submission 187320) | Freshwater microbial communities from Lake Simoncouche, Canada to study carbon cycling - S_130626_EF_MetaG (SPAdes) (version 2) | ecosystem: Environmental > Aquatic > Freshwater > Lake ...
CAAGCAGTAGGCTTAACAAAGGACTGGACAGGTTGGGGTTTTGATGATAGTCGAGCCTGGCTGTTGTTTGAAAACAAAGAAGACGCTGTATATGCTAAGTTATTTTTTGGAGAAGGTGTTAGTGGAAAAAATTAAGTCTTGGTTGGGCACACAAATCAAAAAAGATCAGGGTAATCCTTTGGTTGTTGGTCCAAGACATGATGCTGATTCTCTAAATCTGCTAACTAAGAAAGAGGTAGTGGCTTATGCTCAAGCCCGTGGGATTACTATTAATTCCAGGAAGAAAAAAGAAGAACTGATAGAAATTATTATAAGGTCCTAAATTATGTTAAGCATTACAGAAAGCGCAAAAGCAAGAGTGTTGGAGTTACTTGCTGAAGAAAGCAATCCCAATCTACATGTACGCACATTTGTACAAGGTGGCGGTTGTTCGGGTATGGAGTATGGTTTTACACTTGACGAGAGTAAAAATGAAGATGACTTTGAAATTCCATTGGTTGATTCAAAAACATTACTGGTTGATGCCACCAGTATGCAATATCTTAGTGGTGCAGTAATTGACTACAAAGAAGACATATCAGGCAGCAGATTTATTATCGAGAACCCACATGCCGAAACAACATGTGGATGTGGCAGTAGTTTTAGCCCCAATTGACTTTTAAAGGAAGATCATGTATTCTAAATATTATAGCATGAAATTTGATGAGCTAATGGAACACCAACGAATGATTACCAAACGTTACAACACCGCATATGGTGCAGGCGCCAGCCAGGAAGTAATGAATCAAATGCTAGGCCACATGGATGCAATCAGGCATGCCATGTGGGAAATAGGATACAAACAAAGCTTTGAAGCAAGTAAAGACAGTGACCCATTTAAAGACAGCATCGTCTAATATGCCAATGACTACTATAGCAGAGACTGACCTGGTAGAACTTCTTTACCAAGGCAAGGCAGGTATGCTGACTGCTTCTGCTGAACTGCTAGATACTTACAATGCAGGATGTAGAGAACTTGGTCAAGACGCAGTTTTTAAAATTGCTAATTTACCAGAGTCCACAGAAGAAGCAATCAAGCAATGGAACTTGCCAACAGAATACTTGGAGTTAGACTTAGACGTTTACTTTGCTAACAAGATAAGCACCAATGAGCAAGCAATTCGAGTAGTTGAAGAACTGGCACTATTCGAAGAGCATGGACTAGAACCCATGCTGAGATTTATGATATACCTGGTTAAGGTCATGCAAGACAACAACATATTATGGGGAGTTGGCCGAGGCAGCTCAGTTAGCTCATATTTGTTGTTCTTGGCAGGACTACACCAAGTTGATTCGATTAAGTATAATTTAGATATTAAGGAGTTTATTAGATGAGTGCCAATTCAAGATACAAAACCCATCGTGGACGTGAGTTCAACATGAGTGCATTTGCAGAGAAAAATGGTGATACCAAGGTAGTGGGCAATGTATCAATGAACGCTCGCGGTGACATCATTGATGCAAAAGGTAATGTAAAAATTCCAACTCAGTCCATTTCAAGATTGGCAGCCGATCTTAAAAACGGCGAAACCAAACATGTTAGCTTAAAAGCAGATGATAAGATTTCTGCTCCGTCAGCACCTGTCAAAGAACCTGTTGTTACACCAGCACCTATTGATGATAGTGTTACTATTGTTAGTTCACGTGAAGTTGAAACTGAAAATGGTCCTGCCGTTGAAGTTGAATACTCAGACGGAAGCCTCGAAATTATTCCTAAAGAAGATATCTAATGCCTACAATTAAACCTTTAAAAGAACGTGTGCTAGCAGAACTCATGGGACTTGAACAACGAGTCACTGCCAGTGGTATTATCATCCAAGGCGAGAACGGCAAGGACCGTGGCATCCGTCCCCGCTGGGCCAAGGTGCGCCTAGTAGGCGAAGGCATTGATTGGTGCGAACCCGGACAGTATGTGCTAGTAGCACATGGTCGTTGGAGCCGACAGTTTGAATGTGAACACAACGGTGAAAAAATAAAATTGGTTCACTTAGATAACAAAGAGTGCCTCATTGTAACAGATGAATTGCCAGATGACGACTTTGTAGGCGTTGGTATCAACACCAAGCCAGATGGTGCCAAAGCGGAAGATTTCGGCGCAAGATAATATTGACTTTAGTGTTCATGTATGCTACAATAGTAACATGAACACTAACTGCACAACATGCCGCAAGACATATTCACCACAGTGTGATTACAGACAGGGCCGTTGCCCACACCACCCTGGTCTTAATAAGGCCAGTCTTCTCAATTTGTTTAATAACATTAGAAAGTTATTTGTAAAATGACAAACGACATCATTTGGGGAATACAGAAGCTGGGAAATACAGCTACTGACATGCACTTGACAGGTTGGCAGAACTGGCCAGCCAAACAGGAACTCTACAAAATTTACTGGGCTGTTAAACGGCAACTTGATAGATGCTCAACATTTGTTGATGAGGACGAATGGTTGCGTGAACACGAACAAGATGTGTTCCTAGAAAAACTAGAAGGAAAACTATAATGAATAGCATAACACTAACTAGAAAACAATTTCATCAGTTAAGAGAGATTGTTGAGCGGTTTGTTGAAACACAAAACTTCACAATTGAATCAGAAAGTACTAGTGGCATTGGCCCAACTATAACTGTTAGATTTGATTTGTTTGAACCTGCAGACACTAAGATTGACATAACCGATGTTTCCAATTGGTAATAGGATAAGAACATGAAAGAACTATGGGTAGAAAAGTATAGACCAAAAACAACAGATGACTATGTCTGGATTGATCGTAATCAAAAGCAAATGGTTGAAACTTGGATCAAGGATGGTTACATTCCTCAATTGTTGCTGGCAGGTAACGCTGGCGCAGGTAAGACTACACTTGCTAAAATTTTAGTTAACCAACTAGGCGTTGATCCTGCTGAGTGCTTGCATATTAACGCTAGTAGGGACAACGGTGTAGATGTACTAAGAACCAAGATTACAAATTTCTGTAGCACAATGGCAAATGGTCCGTTTAAGATTGTGTTGTTAGATGAGGCAGATTATATCACTCCCAATGCACAGGCTATCTTACGTGGCATGATGGAGCAGTATCACGAGGGTGTACGCTTCATCTTAACTTGCAACTACCCAAATAAAATTATCCCGGCGTTACATAGTAGACTGCAAACTATTTCATTTAAGACACTTGATCAAGTTGAATTTACTGTGCGCCTTGGACAAATACTTGCAACAGAACGCATAGAGTTTGACATGGAAACACTTGACACTTATGTAAAAGCCTGTTATCCAGATTTGCGTAAGGCTATCAACACAGTACAGATGCGAAGCACCAGCGACAGGCTAGAAGCCACGCAAATAGAAGATGCTGAAAGTGATTATAAACTTGCCATGGTAGATCTGTTCCGACAAGGTCGTTTGCGTGAAGCTCGCAATCTGATCATTAAACAAATTAGTTTGGAAGAGTATACTGACATGTATCGTTTCATGTATCGCAATCTAGACTTGTGGGGTTCGGATGAGGATACCAAAGACCAAGCACTATTGTTAATCCGCAAAGGACTTGTCAATCACGGCTTGGTAGCAGATCCAGAAATTAATCTAAGTGCTACATTTGTTGAACTTGAAAGGCTTGCACGTGGCGCATAAAATTATGTTGATAGACTGCGATGGCGTTATACTAGATTGGGAAGCCAGCTTTGCTCGCTGGATTGGCCGTCAAGGCTATAAATTTAACCCACTCAATGATGACAAGTATAGTATAAATGCTCGTTATGATATTCCGCATAAACAAGGTTCTGACATTGTTGGTGACTTTAATCACAGCAGTGATTTTGAATACTTAGAACCCTGGCGTGATGCAGTTGAATATGTAAAAAAGTTAGCAGATGAAGGCTGGAGATTTGTTGTTATTACCACAGCAGGAGAGCATCCAGACACATACAGTTTACGATTGAACAATCTAGAAAATGTATTTGGGAAAGATGTAGTTCAAAGCTTACACATACTTCCATTACACGGAGACAAAGGTGTTGAGTTAGTAAAGTACAAAGATAGTGGACTTTACTGGATTGAAGATAAACCCAGCAATGCTGACTTGGGTTTCAAGTATGGTTTGAAACCCCTATTAATGACTGCGCCACATAACTTATCGTATAGTGGCGCAGTACCTAGAGTTAATAATTGGCTAGAGATTTACAATATTGTAAACTCCTAATCAATCTTCATCGCCATATATGCGTAAGACTTCTGCAACAGCAGGATGTCTTTCAACGTGTTGACGTTCAAACTCAACCAAGGCCATTCTAGAGCTAGGATCGGCAGCAAGTCGTTTAATAAAATCAGCTAGGCCGTTTAGTTCAAATCCTCGATCATGTTGATTCAAGTCTCCGGTAATGACCATTTTAGATCCTTCTCCGATACGTGTAAGCAACATTTTCATTTGACTAACAGTTGAGTTTTGCAACTCATCGCCGATGATAACACAGTTCTTGAATGTGCGACCACGCATGTAAGCAAGCGGTGCTATTTCAATTACTTCGTTCTCAAGCATGGACTCAATTTGTTTTAGGTCCCAGAATTCGCGAAACACATCCATAATAGGGCGTGTCCAAGGAGCCATTTTCTGCTCTAGTGTACCTGGTAAGAAGCCGTGTTGTTCATCAACACTGACTGCTGGTCTGGTAATCACAATTCTTTCGATTTCTCTGGATTTGAGTTGCTTGATAGCCCATAACGTGGCGATGAGAGTTTTGCCTGTACCCGCTGGGCCTAGTGCAAATACCATGTCTTTTTTAGGGTTTTCTAAGTGTGCTAGATAGTCTTCCTGTCGTAAATTACGAGGCATGATTTCCACTCGTTTATACTTGGAAGGGCGTGTGTCTGTGTCTCTAAAGTGATTTAAATCAATTACAGCGTTGCCTTCGAACGCTACTTTACGGTCCTGTTGGACACGTTTTTGCTGTTTTCTCATCTTGCTCCTTTACTGGCTAATGCAAAGGGCTGAATTGTGTTAAAATTAATAGATTTCTTCAAATGTCAACCCAACTACATAAGGGTTGATTCATCGCTGAACCAAAGGTATTTAACACATACCGGCAAGTTGGCTAGGGTAATGGCAATAAAGTGCTAAATATCTTACTATGCCAAAACAACATTCGATATATCAAAACTTAGACACTATCCACAATAGTCCTAATGTCATTGATACCTTAACTGAAATTGATCGCATTCTAGACCGTATGGATGTATATGCCTACGAAAACTGGATTAAAGGCGAAATTGTAGATGGCCCATTCGTTGAAAGACACTGGGTTGAAATAACAGTAATGTATCCTAAGAAAATGATGCCCAACCCTGATGCGGCAATGCGTCTTATCAAGAATGGCTGTAAAGTCAAGTTTGGCGAAGATGTACTAGAAACTTTTGCCAAAGTAGAAAAGCCAGAGGACGTTATAACAAACAAAGAAGGCGCACGTGTCCCACGCACTGTCAAAAAGCCAGTTTGGTTGGTTAACATTCGTATACCTAAGACATTGTTAGATGTAAGCGAAGATGTTAAGGACACAGATGATGTTGATTACGACAGCGTTGATGAGGCTTACGAAGACGAGTTAGATGGCGAACATGGTTTACAAGATGATAACGAACAGGCGCCTGCCGCACCAACACCGGAGCAACCAAGTGAAGAAGTACCAGCTTAAAGAAAGCCTCCGTGAAGGCGACTTGCGTGGCACCATTGACGAGTTAATTGAGATTGATCGTTACAAGCCAAAGATTGGATCAGAAGCAGATACAGTGGTAGTTTGCTTTAAAGCCAGTTCACCTGATTCAGCCAAGGACCTAGGAGCATACCTAGAGTGGTCCGGAACCAAATTAGAAGACGTTGAAGTTAGTGATGCCAGTGATGTGGACGGCAAGTATCATGTCTACATTGAATTAAAACGATTACCTGGAATATGCCAAAAGATCCTGGACATTGTAGAAGATACTGAACATGCAACAGAGTCACAACAATGGAAGTTTGTAGGCATGGATGGCCAAAGAAATGACTTGACATTAGGCAATTTAAATGCTAAAATTGTACAAGATGCAAAGTTGTACAGCTTGCCAGAAGCTAGCCGTGCATGGTATCTAAGAATGAAACATTTAACAAAATATTAATAGTGGCTAAAGAAGAAGGTTTTAAATTAAAAGGTCAAGTGACCGAAGCATTGCCTAATGCACAGTTCATGGTTAAACTGGAAACAGGACAAGAAGTGCTAGGGCTCTTGGCAGGAAAATTGCGAGTGAATCGCATTACAATTATCCCTGGTGATAGGGTTGACATTGAAATGAGTCCTTACGATATCTCCAAGGGCAGGATTGTTTACAGGCATAGATAAATGTGGATACTAAACTGGTTACCTGATTTCGTATTTCACCTAATATTAATTGTAGGTGTGCTTGCCCTCTTGGCAGGCTGGGCATTACGAATGGTTCCAGTGGTGGCAAAATATTCATTGCCAATTCAAGTTGCTGGTGTGCTATTAACAATACTGGGCGTTTGGTATGAAGGCGGCATTGCCAAAGACACAGAGTGGAAAGCACGAGTGGCTGAATTAGAAACTAAAGTTGCACAGGCTGAAGTAAAGTCTGCAACAGTGAACACCAAAGTAGTTACTAAGATTGTTACCAAGACACAAGTGATCAAAGAAAAAGGTGACGAAGTAGTTCGTTACATTGATCGCGAAGTTGCCAAATACGATGCAGAATGTAAAATACCACTTGTGGCAATCAAGGCACACGATGCTAGTGCTTTGAATAAAGCAATAGATGAAATAATTTTAACCCCAAATAGTGTTATTGGCACAACTGATCATAATGCACTGACTGTACCCAAAGCGAAAAAATCATGGCGCGAATTTTTACCAAAGTAATCACTTTATCCTTATTGGGAATCATACTAACAGGTTGTAGCACAACTGTTCCTGTCAAGAGGACATTCCCTGTTGTTCCAGAATTACTCCTTAAAGAGTGCGAGCCACTCAACACTATTAACAAGCCAGAAGTAAAACTAAGTGAACTAATGGATACAGTTTCTAAAAACTATTCTAAGTATCACAGTTGTGCCGCTGTGACTGATGCATGGCAAGAGTGGTACAAGGAACAGAAAAAAGTCTTTGACGAAGTAAACTAACAGCATAATGCTGTAATTATGGATTATTATAAGACTCTTGGAATTGAACGCGGTGCTACTGAAGATGATGTCAAGCGGGCGTATCGCAAACTAGCAAGCATACATCATCCTGACAAAGGTGGTGATACTGCCAAGTTTCAAGAAATACAAGCCGCATACGAAGCCATTACAAGCGGCAAAGCTGACCAGCCACAAGGCGGTGGCTTCAATGACCTGCATGAAATGTTCAACATGGGACGCCGAGCAGGTGCTCGTAGTTGGACGTTCAATACAGGTTGGGACGATAATGTTAAAAATCCCGATGTCAACATTAGTATTCCTTGTACTTTAAAAGAAGCACACACAGGATTTACTAAGACTATAGAATTCACTTTGCCCGACAAAACATCTAAAAGATTATCAGTTACATTCCCACCAGGATGCAATAGGGATGTTAAAATTAGATACACTGGTGAAGGTGGCCAAATGGTGCAAAACTTGCCGGCCAGTGACTTGTATGTCAAGCTGGATATCTCCAATGATTCAACTTGGGTTTTAAATGGCAAGGATCTGTATATAGATATTGTAATCAGTGTATGGCAAGCCATGTGCGGTGCTACTGCTAAAATTATTGACATAGATGAAACGGAAATTGAAATAACCATCCCTGCTGGTACTCAACCAGGTACACAGCTTCGGTTGCGTAACAGAGGATTTAATATAAGAGGATCAACAGCTAGAGGCAACGGATATGTCAATATCAGTGTTAAAATACCTTCTATTAGCGAAGAGGATCAGCTTAAAACAATCGTTGACCTACAAGCAGAAAAGTAGTACAATAAATATTCAAACGGAAAAGGTAATTATGAGTCAAGAAGAAAACAACGGTCGGATCAACGAAGTTATTGCTCGTGCTTTCCAAGAAGCACTCAACAGAGAACATGAGTATGTTACACTGGAGCATATCCTACGAGTGATGCTGGACGAGGAAGAAGTAAAAGATGTTCTTACTGAACTAGACCTTGACGTTGTACTCCTAAGAGATGAAATCGATCAATGGTTGCGTGAGCAAGAAGATATCCGAGTAGAGGGCATTACCAAGCCACGTAAAACAGCAACCTTAGAGCGTTGCTTCAATCGTGCGTACACACAAGCTATCTTTACAGGTCGTGGACACATGGAGCCACTGGACTTGCTTATCAGCATTGCCGCTGAAAAGAATAGTCATGCAAACTTTTTCCTGGTCAAGAACGGTGTAACCAAAGATGCTATTATTGCACACGTTGGACGTTTAAAGGATGGTCGTAGCAAAGAAAGTAAAACTGCAAAGAAACGTGACAGCGAAAAGATTCTAAGCAAGTATACAACTAACTTGAACAAGAGTGCTGAAAAGCAATTAATCGATCCACTAATTGGTCGCGAGAAGGAAGTGTTCCGTCTAGCACAAACACTTACTCGCAAAAAGAAAAACAATGCTATCATGGTTGGTGAACCTGGTGTAGGTAAAACAGCCATTGTAGAAGGACTTGCTGTTGCTATTATTCGCAACGAAGTTCCTGAAGTCTTAAAGAAGAAAACTGTTTATAGTTTAGACATGGGCAAGTTGCTGGCTGGTACACGTTACCGCGGTGACTTTGAAGAACGTATGCAACATGTGTTGGAAGCACTCGAAGACCGCGATGATGCTATCTTGTTCATTGACGAAATTCACATGATCATGGGTGCAGGTGCAGGCGGCCAGGGTAGCATGGACGTAGCAAACATGCTCAAGCCCAGTTTGGAAAAAGGCAAGCTACGTTGTATTGGTAGCACAACATATGAAGAGTTCCGTGAACACTTTGAGAAAGATCGTGCGTTACTGCGCCGCTTTACCAAGATTGATATCAACGAGCCCACAGTAGAAGAAACCAAATTGATGTTGCGTCAAGTAATGCCCGTGTATGCCAAGTTCCACAATTTGGCAGTTGGTGAAGAATCTATTGATTTGGCAATTGACTTGTCAATGAAGTATATGTTGGACAAGAAACTGCCCGACAAAGCAATTGACATCCTAGATGCGTCAATGGCACGTTTACGTGTTACAAACTCACCAGCAGGTACTGATGTTACTAAAGATCACATTCGTCAAGAGATTAGTGACTTGACTCGTGTGCCAATTGAACAGCTAGGTGAGCAGAAAAACGTTGCTGTAACTGAACTTGAAAGTCGTATGCGTACAAACGTATTTGGACAAGATGATGCCATTGAACGACTAATGAACATGGTTTACATTGCCAAGTCGGGACTTAAAGAAGTAAATCGCCCAATGGCCAACTTCTTGTTTGTAGGTCCAACTGGTACAGGTAAAACAGAACTTGCGCTACAATTGGCACAAGGCCTGGGCATGGAACTGGTACGTTTTGATATGAGTGAGTACAAAGAGCCGCACAAGATTGCTTCCCTAATTGGTAGCCCACCAGGCTATGTTGGCTATGGTGAAGGTAAAGCAGGATCTGGTAAACTGATTAACGAACTCGAGCGTGTTCCTAACTGTGTGTTGCTGTTTGACGAAATTGAAAAAGCTCACCCAGATGTTATTCAAGTATTGCTGGGCATAATGGACAATGGTATTGTTACAGGTAGCGATAACAAACAAGCAAGTGCTCGTAATGCCTTTGTTATTATGACATCAAACTTGGGTGCAGTTGATAGTGAAAAGAACGTGATTGGCTTTGGTGGTGGACTCAACAATGACGCTAGTGACGAAGCTGTCAAGAAGTTTTTTAGTCCAGAGTTCCGCAATCGTTTGGATGCCACTGTCAAGTTCAATCGCTTGTCCCGTGATGTTATTCGACGTATTGCTGACAAGTTTATGAATCAAATTCGCGAACAACTCAACGAACAGAATCAATCTGTCAGCTATGATGATCTGGCACTTGACTACTTGGCCGAACATGGTTATAGTGAAACAATGGGTGCTAGACCAATGAAGCGTCTAATCAACGAACAAATTAGATTGCCAATTGCTAAACGTATTATCCGTGATGGCATTACCAAGCATTGTGTTAGCAGTAATGGAACAGAACTTGTAATTGCCAATGAAAACGCATAATACACAAAGGTTATTCTGGAAACAATGGCCCTACAAAGCTATCATTGAAGTTAAACCACAACTGTATAGCCAAGGTTGGCGTAGGACAAGCGAGGAAGATCGTAGGTTACGCTACGATGAATTCAATCGTTTATTACGTTGGTGTAAGGTTCAATTTCCTGATGCAGGCATTAGGAGAGAAACAAATTTAAGCATATTCCTTTCTACTGAAGAAGAATTAAATGACTTGATTGATAGCTTGGACGGGAACATCTTAGAAGTATGGAAGCCTGAGAGTAATGCCGCAAAGGATCTGTTGCTTACATACGGACATGATGTAATTAGAGAAAAGCCTTGGTATGGCAAATATCCAATTAGAGTAAGAATTTCTTACAATGATGATTTTAGAAGAAAATATGTTGCAAGTTTTAAAGCGGCTATTGCTTCATTAGATTGTAATTGGCATGCCGCTGGATTACTAAAAGATATCATTGAAAAAGAGACTTTGCCCAGGGTATATGGTTGGGGACAACCCTTGCATTTGTACTTAGAAAACGCAGAAGACGCCGCTATTCTGCGTTTAATGTGCGGTGATTGCATAGAACGCTTTGAGCGAATACGTAAACCCTGATTTTATAATACATAAACAATAAGCCTTCACGCTAAATAGTGTGGAGGCTTTTTAATGGCAAAAATACACGAAGAACTAATCGTAATCAAACTCAGCAAATTACACAAAGACACGCAAAGCGCAGGTACTCTTGCAAATGAAGAAACTGTATCTAATTTAGAAGCAGTTGTTCAGCAACTTGTTGGCGAAGATGTAATAGTTGAAGTAATCAAGGAATAACAGCATGTCAATGCGTAATTCTAACATGCTGATTGCAGATGGAAATTTGAATCAAACAGGTCCAGCTACTCGTGCTGACGGCTACTATGGTTTTGCTGATGGTATGCATACAGTTGCGTTCTATCTTAAAGGTTTCAAAGGTAATCTTTACATTGAAGCTACATTAAGTGATGAACCAAGGGAATCTGATTGGTTTCCGGTTGGAATAGGTGCAAACACAGATTTTTATCAAGTTGAGACACCTGAGACGCGAGTAGAAGCATTTAATATTGTTGGGAATTTTGTTTTTTTAAGAGCAAAAATCCAAAGAAGTCATTTAGGTCAACCAGCATCTGCTTTAGGCACATGCGAAAGAGTTGTACTAAGCCTATAAAGAATAACAGGAGAAACACACAATGGCGATTAACGCATCCTCAGGAGGACAACTACAAGGTGGAACTAACGGGCCAGGCAGCGGTGGCGGCTTGACTGAGGAAGATGTCCAGGATATTGTAGCCAGTCAAATTGAAGTAGGTACTGATATCAGTATCGGCTTACAAACAAGCTACGACGACGCAACTGGTAAACTAATGATCAGCCTAGCCGGTGGAGGTGGATCAGGTAGTGGCACGCCAGGTTCCATCAGCATTAAAGAAGATGGCACTGCCCGTGGTACTGCAACAGTTCTGAACTTTGTTGGACCAAGCATTGATGTAGTTAATAATGTGGCCACTATTACTGGTGGACTAGATTCTGTTTCAATATATGAAAATGCTTCAAATCGTGGCAACTTTACAAGTATCAACTTTGTAAGTGGTGCAAGTGTTACTGTGGACGATGGCACTGCCAACGTAACAATAATTGGTAGCAGTTTTAGCGGTAGTTACGCCGACTTAACAAACAAGCCAACTCTATTCAGTGGTGCTTATGCTGACCTAACTGGCAAGCCAACACTGGTTACTTCGTATTCACAGTTGACTGACAAGCCAACTATATTCAGTGGTTCATATACAGATCTAACTAATAAACCAACTATTCCTAGTCTTGCTGGATATGCAACAGAAAGTTATGTCAATCAGAAGTTAAGTTCATTGAACTTGGAAGATTTAACAGACACTTATGTAACTGGTGTCACAGACGGCCAAGCTCTTGTGTGGAGTCAGACTAATCTAAGATGGCAACCAGGTGACGTAGGTTCTGGTGGAGGCGGCGGAAGCTATACATTGCCAACAGCAAGTACAAGTGTACTTGGTGGAGTTAAAGTTGATGGTTCAACTATTACTATCAGCAATGGTGTTATCAGTTCTGTTGGTGGTACAGGTGGCGGAGTCACATTAACTGATGTTGGTACATATCTAAACAACAATGGATATGCCACACAAACTTATGTTCAAGGTCAAGTAAGTAATTTAGTAAATGGCGCAGGTGCGGCATTAGATACCTTGAACGAACTGGCTACCGCATTAGGCAATGATGCTAGTTTTGCCACAACAATCACAAACAGTCTAGCCGGTAAGGTAAACTTGTCAGGTGGTACAATGACAGGCGCATTGATCTTGTCAGGTGATCCAGCTGTAGATTTACAAGCCGCAACTAAGAAATATGTTGATGACAAATTTACAGTTAATGCTACTGCTTCAGTTAGCCCTAGCTTTGCTAGTGCGGTGGCCAGTCAGGTATCATTGAGTTCACTTGCTGGTGTAAGTGTAGGCAGTATGACTGCTGGACAGATTTTAGGCTTCAACGGTACAGAATTTGTACCAGTGGCCAATAGTGGAGCCAAAGGTGATACTGGTGCTACTGGTTCGCAGGGTCCGGCTGGTCTAAGTATCAGTGCCGCCACAGTAACATTATTAGGTCGTTTACAATTAACATTAACAGACAACAGCGTTGTTGATGCTGGTAACGTATCTGGTATTAAATCAGCTACTGTCAATGGCAGTGGTGAATTAGTTTTAACCAAACAAGATAATACAACAATTAATGTAGGCAGTGTAATTGGACCACAGGGTGCTACCGGCTCACAAGGTACACAAGGTATCAAAGGCGATACAGGTAGTCAAGGACCTGCTGGTTTAAGTGTAACATCAGCAAGTGTAAACAGCTTTGGTCGTTTATTAATTGTTAAATCAGACAACTCTACAGTTGACGCTGGTAGCGTAGTTGGCCCAACTGGCGCACAAGGTATCAAGGGTGATACAGGTGCTACTGGTGCAACAGGACCTGCAGGATCAAATGGTACTAGTGGATCAAATGGTGTAGGTATCACAACTGCCGCAGTAAATGGCAGTGGCAACTTAATCATTACAAAAACAGACAGCTCAACAGTAGATGCTGGTAGTGTAATTGGACCAAAGGGTGATACAGGTTCTACTGGTGCTCAAGGTCCACAAGGTGCAACAGGTCCTGCTGGACTTGGAATTTACAGTGTGGTTGTTGATGGTTCAGGCAATTTACAAGTTACACTAACTGATGCTAGTACTATCAATGCAGGTAGTACTGTTGGACCACAAGGTCCACAAGGTGCGGCTGGTCCAGCTGGACGAAGTGTCGCTGACAGTGGTGTAGTAGTTGATGCTGGTGGTTACCTACAAGTCACATTGTCAGATGGAAGCACAATTAATGCAGGCTATGTAGTTGGTCCACAAGGTAGCACAGGCGCTACAGGCGCTACAGGACCACAAGGTATTCAGGGTGTCAAAGGTGACACAGGATCTACTGGTGCAACAGGAACAAGTTATACAGTTAATGGTAAAGCAGGTGCTGTACAAGTTTATGGTCTAGGCAATACTACACAACCTGGTTATGATCTAGAGGTTGATTTAGCCAACAAAGCAAATAAATGGACAACGGCTCGTACACTTACTTTAAGTGGTAAAGTAACTGGCTTAACAAGTTTTGATGGTAGTGGTAACATCACTATGACAACAGCATTAAATGCTGTAACGACCAATGATATTAGTGAAGGTGCAACCAACAAATATTATACAGATGCTAGAGCAAGATTATCATTAAGTTCCATTGCTGATTCAAATATTACTACTTTAATCAGTTATGATGATACAACAGGTCAAATTAAATATCGTGCTAACACAAGTTATATCACAGAAGGTAGTAACTTATACTTCACAAACACCAGAGCTGATGCTCGTGCAGATACTCGTATTGGTGCAAGCAGTATCAATGCATTATTAGACGTTGACACAGTTACAGCGGCCCCAACTAACGGACAAGTATTGACTTGGACAGGTAGTGCGTGGACTCCTAGTAGTGTAAGTGGTGGTAGTGGTGCTGTATCAAGTGTTAATGCTAAAACAGGCGTTGTTGTATTAAACACAGATGACGTAGCAGAAGGTTCAACAAACTTGTATTATACAGCCACTCGTTGGGATACAAGATTAGCAGCCAAGACAACAGACAACTTAAATCAAGGTACAACAAACAAGTACTTCAGTGACACACTTGCTCGTAATGCAATGGCTGCTGGAACTGGTTTAAGTTATAATAGTTCAACGGGTACATTTAGTTTAAGCTCAAGTACAGATAATGTTACAGAAGGTAGCTCAAACTTATATTATACCAGCGGACGTTTTGATACACGTTTAGGTCAAAGCAATTTAAATGCACTTGCTGACGTTACTAACACTACTCCAACCACTGGACAAGCACTTGCTTGGAACGGTAGTGCATGGGCTCCAACAACTATTAGCTCAAGCGGTGGTGGCGGAGGCAGTGGTACATCTACAACATTCAGAGCAACTGTTCAAGTTGAGTATGATGCTAGCGGTGCATTAACTGGCGTAAATGTACTAAATGGCGGAATCAGTGCTACTGTTGTTACTGCAACATCAACAGTATGTACTGTGGCATTTACACTAACAGGAGCCACAGGTGTTCCATTAAATACACAGGTATATGGTTATAACAGAACAGGTAATTCATATGTCACAACTGGCGTGACACCTAGCTTTAACGTAACTGGTGGTAGAAACGTGGCAGGTGGCGGCTCAAGTGGTACGCCTACAGCATTTAGCGCATTTGATCCTGCTGTCAATATTGTAACATTAGGTTTAACTAAAACTATCAGTGGTGCTACTGCAGGTGTTGGCCAAACAACTCATTGCGTTGTGGTATTTTTGTTGAGTAGTGAATAAAGGAATAAGATGACTATTAATGCTTGGAAAACCAGCTTTATTGGTTTAAACAAACCGGCAAAAGTTCTATCAGGTAGTGTTACTTCAGTAACTCCTGTGAGTCTTTGGCCGTATCCCAATAGTGCCGACGATCCTTATTGGAGCGGAAGTTCTAATCCGCAATACTATAAGTGGGAAGTTTCATTCAGTATTACTGAAAGAACACACGGTAGTAACTTAACACGTACACCTTTTAGATTTAATGCACAAGATATTGAAGTAGGTGATTTTGTTGGCGGCGCCTTAGATGGAAAGGTTTTACAAATATTAAGCATCTCATCTAAGACAAATTCAGAAGTTGTAGCAATTGTAGAAGATAGACTACGCTATAATACATTCCGAGATCCAATGGGTCTGGGCTTGTTCAGTTCCAATGGAGATGTTATCTTTTTCCAAATCAATGAACTAGGCTTCCCGATGCTAGACCCATTGCCAGGTGAAGCAGGCGCAGACTTCTTTACCAACGTAATGAGTAGGTTCCAGTATATGAATCCACTTACAAATTACTTGTTGGAAAAGCCAGCACATGGCTTTGAACAAGGCGATTCTATTTGCATCGAAGACGAAGAATTTACACTCAGTGATCCTGATAACATTGATCGCTTTATTGGTACAGTGGTACATCCGGGTCCAGGCCCTGATCAATTTATTTTGCGCCCTGCTAATGGCATCATTGACTTTGTACCAGGATTGCCTGGTAATGTTGGTGATTACTTGTATCCTAGTTTAGATGGCAGCGGTGACTTAACTGCCAGTGATGCAAGTCGTAGACCAATTTACATGAAGATTGCAGATGCGGTTACAACATCTACTACAGGTACTGGTATAGATCCAACTGGCACAGATGGTGATGTGGTTGAAATTAATAGAGTACAGATTACATTAGGCAGCGGCAATGGTACATATGGCGTAGAAGAAGCAGTTGCATTAATCAATGCTGAGACTCCTAATCATAACGTTACCGCAGTTAAAGTTGGTGCGGCCACTGAAGTGTTTAGCGACATTGCAGGACAAGGTAGTGCGTATGGTATTATTGCTGGATATACTCCCTTTAGTGCAACGATCAACGGAGTAACTGTTAACTTTACAACAACCACCAGTGGTAGTGCGGCATATGGTGATCCTGTTGTGGCTGATCAAAACGACATGGTAGCAGATATCAATGCGGCCAAAATCCCAGACGTTGTTGCTAGCCTGGTCAATGGTACGGACATTAAACTAAGACACAATGCTGGTGGTGCAATTACTATTGCGAATGTCACAGCAGATGCCAACAGCAATAACTTTGCTGGTGCAAGCTCGTTATCAAGTTTACCTTTGGCCACAGCCGCAAACACTACAACAAGTGCGCTACGTTTAATACGACAAGATGGTGGCCCATTAACTATAAGAGATTTTTCTGGTCAATTCTTAGACACGGCTGGAGTGATGAGTGGACAGAATGGTCGTTATGCACTGGGCTTGAACATTGAGCAAGGTATCAGATCAAGTGGCATTACTGTTGTTGCAAATATGCTAGCTCGTGATGCACTAAGTGCTCTGGTTGGTGATCAGTGCTATGTTATCGACGATGGCAATGGTGAATGGGCCACATTCGTCTACAGTGGTAGTCAATGGACCAAGGTTGGTGGCGAACGAAGTGTAGCGGTAGATGCCAGAACAATCAAAGAAGTAGTAGCATTGCCTGGTGCAACAACCACAATTGGTACAGTCAGTGAAGATCGCAGAATCTTAAATGTAAGTGTAACTGTACTGCAAGACTTAGTCAATGCCCCGGACTTTACCATTGATGTTGGTGCCAATACAGTTTGGCAGTTTAGCCAACACGGTTCTAGTAAAGTTGGTACATACGTTGTGGACACAGATTTAATTACTTCAGTAAGAGAAGATGTTATTGTAAATATACCAAGCAATACAGCAACTGGCAACATCAGAGTTGAGGTTTCTTACATATAATGAAAACATATAATAACACAGCAGGTACTACATCAAGTGACTTTGCATTGGGTCAAGGCTCTGGAGCCGAAGTTCGTCATTTTGTACTAACTGCCGCAACTACTGCATCCAACGAGTTTGCTGTCTCTAGAGATGGTGTGGACATTGACCTAAATGGTGTAGAGTTTTATGATATCAAGGTACTTGCTCGAAATGGTTCTGGCATTGTAGCAAGACATATTCGTGGCACTATATCAGGCCCAACAATAACTAGAATTGAAGATGTGTTTCAAGAAGACTTTAGTGCAAATGTTACACTGACTTCTGCCAATTCAATTTTAAGCATTGAGTGTACTCCAGATGGTGTTACTCAAACCGACTATACAATATATGTGGTGCTGACTCGTGTGTCAGCATAATGAGAGGACACAATGAGTAATTTTTTCCATGGCAAGATGTTTGCTAAAATATCAGAATTAGATGAAACTATTGAATTTGATACCGCTGATGAATTTGTGGTTGTTAATGATCACATTACACAAAAAATCACAGGTCAGAATTTAACTGAGTCTATTGTTGCCATTGGTAACCTTGCTAGCAAAGCATACGTTGATGCAGTGGTAGATGGGGCACCTGAACTTCTTAATACACTAAATGAAATTGCGGCTGCACTGAACGATGATTCAAACTTTGCAAGTAATATTATTAATTCTATTGCAACCAAACTACCAACTGCAAATTTTGGATTAGAATTCTGGTCAGCACTGGAAGGTGTAAACACCTTCCATATTGCAGAAGGCAGTAACCTATACTATACACAGGCTAGGTTTGATTCAGCATTTACTAACAAGACAACAACTGCCTTGGCCGAAGGTGACAACTTATATTGGACACAGGCTCGCTTTGATACAGCACTGAGTTCTAAATCAACATCGGACACTGCTGAGGGAAGCAATTTATACTATACACAGGCTCGCTTTGATGCGGCAATTGCTGCCAAGACAACTGCAGATGTAGCTGAAGGTAGTAACCTATACTTCACAGAACAACGTGTACTTGATATAATTTCGGCACAGCCTACCTACAGATTGGTCAATGGCAGCTTTGAAATTACGCTCGATGCAACTGGTACACTTACTCTACCAGCTGATCCTACAAGTGACAGCCACGCGGCAACAAAGGGTTATGTTGATAGTCAGTTCAACTCCATTGAATCTGACAGATTAATTAGCGGAAGCTTTGAAGTCACGCTCGATGCAACTGGTACACTTACTCTACCAGCTAATCCTACAAGTGACAGCCACGCGGCAACAAAGGGTTATGTTGATAATCAAATTACTGACGTTGTTGCAGGCCAAGGCTTTGCGACACTAGACTACGTAGAAGATGCCATTACCTCTGTAATGGCTGCCGCAAGAATTGAAATCAGCACTGAGATTGATACAGCTATTGATACAGCCATTGATACAGCAAGAAGTGAGATCAGTGCTGAAATTGACTTAGCTATCACCACAGCAATTGACTCAGCACTCAGTGCAACTGGTCTTGACGGCGGCGAATTTTAATAGCTAGCAATACATCACACGGATATTATGAGTGAGCAGTCGGCTTATCAAAAACGTTTTGGTGGTTCAGTAGAGGATAGCAAGTATCCCGCAAATGATTTTATACAACAGGTACTAGGTAGAAGCACTATCAGGGGATTCACAACCCAACCATTGGCACCTGGTCAACTTGAACTCTTAGTTGCGGCTGCCCAAAGTGCTTCAACCAGCGGAATGCTACAAACCTGGAGTGTTATTGCACTCACTGATAAAGAAAGCAAGGATCGGCTGGTCAATTCTCCAAGAATAGTAAGAACAATGGGCAGTGTTGATTCTCATAATATGGTTGCACTAAACAGTTGTGCAGTTTTTTTAATATGGTTGGCAGACTTGCATCGAGTTGATAATATTTTACAAGCACATGCGGTAGAGAGAAACATCAATCCTGATCTGCTGTTACAAACGTCAAGAGCAGAATTTCATTTAAAGGCCATAATTGATGCCACAATTGCCGCACAGACTTTTTCGTTGGCCGCTGAAAGCCAAGGACTTGGCATAATGTACTGCGGTGCTGTTAGACAATTTCCTGCAGATCATTTCATTACAAACTTTAATTTGCCTCCTCTTACCTTTCCCATTTTTGGTATGGCAGTGGGTTATCCAAATGCATTTGCACAGGCAGTCAAACGTCCCAAGCCAAGACTGCCCACAAACATTGTGTTACATCACGGTTGTTATAAACCATTTGATAACATGGATGACATCAGTGGCTACAATGAAATACATAAAACTTTTAATGGGTCTCCTGCGTTACACAACAAAGACTTTGTTGATCGGCTGGTAGAAAGAATGGCTGTGGCAGAAGACAAAAAGAAAGTGGCACAAGGCCTAAAGCAAATGGGCTTTGATTTTAAATAACGAGCAATTGAATCCGATCGTAGATTGTAAATAACACTAGAAAAAGGATATATCATGGAAGAATTAGAACCAAAATTCTTTGTAAGAATTTGCGTTGAACGTGAACTTACAGATCAAGAGTTTACAGATTTGACAGAAATCGTTGATGATGAAATTGGTGAAATAGTTGTGTCTGATGATGTACTAGAGCACATGAATGACAACAAAATGTGGTGTTATGTGTTTCAACTCAGTACCAACATTGAGCACAGTGAACTTGGTTCAGCCGCTGGTGATATCCTAAGCTATGAAATTGACCAAGTAATCCCTGCAGGACTTGAATGGGAACTAGAAGCCAGCACAGAAGATCTTGAACTGGATGTTCCTGACAATGCAACTGAACAACAGGTGCATGAAGCCGCTCTCTCTTACTTTCGCAACATACTCAAGGGCTAATGAAATATTCCCCTGCCGCATTGGAGCTGTTAGGTTATACTCGCCGCAGTGACAAGTGGAATGACTTTGTTACCAAGACCATGGCCACATGGTACCGGTTCGTGCCTGATCATAGCGAGTGCAACTTTGCTTGGGTCAACAATGAACATCATCGCAACAGTCAAGGTGTTACACACGGTGGTGCCCTAATGACCTACATGGACTACTGTATGAGTGCTACTATTTGGGACCTAACTGGGGGCGGTGCCGCATATACCATGCAACTGGACAATCAGTTTGTGCATCCTGCCAGAATTAAACGTTGGTTATTCTGCAGAGTTGTTCCACGTAGTGTAGGCAATACTATAGAACTAGATGGGGAAATAAGAGCCAACGATCCAACTGGTATGCCTATACTAAGAAGCTATGGCAAATTTACTTTGCCAAAAAAGCCAAAAGTACTGGCAGATGGAGAATAAATATCATTATGTATAGAAGAAGACATAGACACAACCTAGACTCCGTAACAATCGGACGATATGCTGGAGAAGAAAGCAATACTGAGAACACAGTATCAGTTGGACGAAAAGCTGGTTACTCTCAGCAAAAACAATGGGCAATTGCCATTGGTGACCGTGCTGGCGAAGAAACACAAGATCTAAATGCCATTGCCATTGGAATACTTGCAGGGCAGACTTCCCAATCCACATTTGCAATTGCCATTGGAAATCAAGCAGGCAGAACAACTCAAGGTACAAAAGCTACTGCCATTGGCGGCAATGCAGGACAGTCATCACAATCCACGCTGGCCATTGCTGTTGGCGAAAATGCAGGTCAAACTACACAGGGCACAAAGGCCATTGCTGTTGGCGAAAATGCAGGTCAAACTACACAGGGCACAAAGGCCATTGCTGTTGGCGAAAATGCAGGTCAAACTACACAAGGTGCTGGTGCCATTGCTGTTGGCGAAAATGCAGGTCAAACTACACAAGGTGCTGGTGCTATTGCTGTTGG
>Ga0209191_1000879_pt1 | contig 21084 bp, 36 predicted proteins | sample S_130626_EF_Meta_FD_187320 | JGI IMG/M metagenome (GOLD analysis project Ga0209191, IMG submission 187320) | Freshwater microbial communities from Lake Simoncouche, Canada to study carbon cycling - S_130626_EF_MetaG (SPAdes) (version 2) | ecosystem: Environmental > Aquatic > Freshwater > Lake ...
GCATACGGGACGCATCCTTACCCGCTGCGCGGCCAACAGCCTTCGTCCAGGTCTGCGGAGTGACGTAGGTGTGCGGGATCTTCAAACCCACCACAACGCCCTCAATGATGCCTGCTGAACGCCCAAAGTTAAACATACTCGTCACGCCCTGGCCTGGCATAGCGCCAACCTTCTCAATCACGACGTGAGAGTCAGGGTATCCCTCCAATATGTTGCGCAACCCTGCCGCGCTGATATGCCGTTTTTTCGTCTTGCCAGAGTCTACCTCCAAGGTAGGCATATCAATGACTTCTTTTAAGGTGTATGAGTACCAATCAAACACGCTGATGGCTCCGCTGATGCCTGGATCGATTCCGATTACGAAACTCACTGCTGGCTCTCTTTCTGTAGCATCAGCAGCCTGGCCTCTACCAAAGCATCGCAAGCCTCTTGCAGATTGATGACGGCGCTGTACAGTGGAACGACCTTGCCAGTGGACCAGCGCGAGACCTGGGCCTTGTCAATTCCTGCCGCGTATGCGACATCGCTCAGAGTGAAACCAGATCGTTCCGCTTTCTCGCGGATGGCTCGGATTGCAGCTTGTGTAGTGGATTCCATGATTGAATTATCACCTCCTAGATGACGCATTCTACACCGAAAAGACTAGGTGTTTTCCCTAATGCAATTCGCAACTGCTGTTTGTGATGTATGTATCATCTATCATATGATGCGCCTGTCATCAACAACCGGAGTAAATATGAAACTCACCAACTACCAGCGCAACCAGCTTAAAGCTGCCGCAGTCTTCGGAGGCGACCAGATCGACAAGGTCGCCGCCAGTTTGCAGCGCGAGAACCCTGCCGCCTTTTGGAGCGACTCTGAACTGGACCAGCGCGACTTCTATCACCAGCCAATGGCCGCGCACCGGTCTTACGTTGAGCGTTTCCTGCCTCGCCGTAAGAGCGAGTACAGCGCAGAGCAGATCCAGGTGATGGCGCAGAACCACTACCTAACCATCACCCACCAAATTGGAGTCGGAGCATGAAATCCTTAATCCTTGACGCGGCACTTTCTGTCGCAATCCTCTCCGCACTTTCCTATGTACTCACTCAGTGGTGGTTCGCATGATGAATCCACTAGAGATCGAGATCAAGCGCACAGTATTCGCGCACCTACCCGCCGTCGGTGACTTCGGCATCCTGTCACGCGGCGACCTTGCCACGGTCCTGCACACGGCCTGCACCGAGGCTGCATTGGCAGGCTGGGCGCGTGGCGCTGATTCTGTGCAGCGCCGCGTGGAAGAGGAACTGACCACGTTACGCCAGGAACTGAAAGCCACCCAGGTGGAACTGGCGTATGCCAAGGCTAACTAGCCTGATCGTGCTGGCGCTCTGCGCCATGCTGTTTATTTTTGATTCACCGGAGTACGCATCATGGATACAGACGATGAGATCGAGTCATGGGCAAGCATCGCCCTGGGCCTAATTGCCAGCGTGTTTTTCTTTATTGGTTTGGCGTCAGTGATAGTCGCGGCCTGCATGGCCTGGGGCTATTACACATATGAGCCTGTCTGCGGCAGCATCGCCGCGCTATTCACCCAGGAGTGCAAAGCATGAACATCAAAGAACTTGCTCAACAGGCCAACAAAAGGCTTGAACCAAATTGGCCCGGTGGTGAATGTTGGTATTGGGAAGACCTTGAACGCTTTGCCGAGTTGATAGCCGCACATGAGAGTGAAGAGTGCGCCAAGTTTTGCGAGACAAACCAAGTGTTGGTTGGTCAAGGAAAAAGAGGTTTTAGCAAATGGGGAGAAGAAGACTTTGTTGCTGGAGGAAGACATCAAGGCATGGATTACGCAGACGCAATCAGAGCAAGGAGCAAAGCATGAAACACGACCACGATAAAGACCTGTTCGCTGACCTAGTGCTGAAACACATTATCAACCATTTTGAGGCAATTGTATTTGCAGCTAGCGTAGTGGCTGGATGTTCTTTGGTATTTTGCATTGTATTTTTTTGGAGCGTGTTATGACACCTGAAGACGAAGCGTTTGACGACATGGCCCGTAAACAGGGAATGTGGGGCGGCGGCTTCAATTCCAAGCGGCAAGCAGCGATGGACAAAGTCAATTCCCACTTTGATGCGGAGTACAAGAAGATGCACGAAGACCGCGCTATGTACGGAACATCGTGGTCAAAGGATGGTGAACGCATTGACCCAATGAGTGTGTATCTTGAGGAGCCAGCGCAGGAGCCAAAGCGCGAATGGGTAGGTCTGACACCGGAAGAAATCAATGCAGTGAATGCAGGATTTACTTCAATCTCATCATTTCATGCGGGCGCATTGTGGGCTCAAGCCAAACTCAAGGAGAAAAATTTTGACTAAAGAAGAAGCCCTCCGCATCATCAAGCTATTGAGCGCACTGGAGTCGTGGGCATTTAGCCAGCCCGACAGCAGAAGTCTTCCCGACTACTTAGTGGAAGATATTGGCAACGCAATGGTGTTGCTTGAGCGGATTATTTTGGATAAGAACGCATGATCTGCCCACAGGAACAGTGCCAGGCGTGGACAAGGGTCCTCGAGACGCGGCATAAGTACAACAATGAAGTCTATCGCCGGTATGAGTGTGCCAACGGCCACCGTTTCTCGACGATGGAGAGAGTGAAAATTAAAGAGGTGAAAAATGCAGATAACAGCGATATTCCAGAATGATGATGAGGCCATCAAGGCCATCCACTCAGAACGCGCTTGGCAGACATTGCACGACATCAATCACGTGCTGCGCCAAAATAGAAAACACGGCCTACCTTTTGAGCAGACCGTGTCTGAGATACAGGCATATGTGAACGATGCCCTGGCGCTGATTCCGGATTAAGCGGCCTCGGCTTCTTCTTCCTCGTCGTCGTACTCTTCCTCGTCATCGCCCCAATCTGCCTCGTCGTCTTCGATTAGGAGCCACTCGCCGGTCTCTTCGTTCAGCCAGTACCAAGCGTCGTACTCAGCGTCGAACCAGCAGTAGCAATCTGCCTCATCGTCGTACTCATACTCTTCGCCATCTTGAAAGCATTCGACCAAAGATTCCTGATCGCTGTCGATTTCCACCTCAGTGGAATTGTTGATGATTACCGTGAATGAAAACATGAAAAACTCCTTAGACGTTAATGATCTGACCTCGAAACTCTACCTGGTCATCAGCCCACTTATGAACCAACTCAGGCCACAAAATCCTACCACCTTTGAATGTCAGGACAGCAAATCCGGACCGGTGGTTCAAAGGGTTACCCTCGCCATAATCAAACTGAGCGCCATAGGGTTCGGCAAGCGTTCCGGTATCTACGCCATACCGATTCCCTTTGTAATCTGCAAATGGCGTCACCTTCAGCGAGTGCAGATGGCCGGTGACAATAGATATCCCAGCATTGACCGTGTTGTTGTGAGCAGCGTGTATTCCAGATCGATATCGGTGCTTGATGATGCAGTCCGGTGTAGGCCAAACAGACCAGGCAAACTCCCAGGCTGGAAGATGGTCCTGCAGCTTAAAACCATGCACCTCACGGTACTGCGGAGCCTGGGACGCCAGCTTGTTGGCAAATCGCGTGTCGTGGTTGCCCCAGGTGAACAGCAGCTTGCAGTTATGACGCGCTGCCTTGGCCGTCTCCTCGATCTCGCCAAGGTGGGCCTGCACCGCCTTGAGTTCTTCTATCACGCTTGGAGTCTTGGACCAGCCCAGCGGGTCGTGCCTGCTGATAGTAGCCCCGTCGAATGCATCACCGTTAGAGATGACGGCGTGCGGCTTGAGTTCCTTGATCGCCCACAGCAGGCCACGGTACGCTGTGGTGTACTCGCCAGGCCAAAAATGCGCGTCACTAAAAACGATTATGGTCTGGTCGAGGATCCCAAGATCCACTCGGTTCAACGATGTCTGAATTGGCTGGAATTGAGAGTATTTCTGCGACCTCTCATCAAATCCAATCAGCGGCTGGTTGGTATCCTTCTCAATTCTGCGCCGTCGGTTATTCACAGAACGCTCAGTAACCTCAAGGTGTTCTGCTACTTTAGAACAAGATCCGAAACGCTTCCAGACATTGATAAACTCTTCACGGGAAACTTTAGGTTGCATGGTGACTCCACAAAGTTGCGTGGAATCTAACACTTATTGATGTAGCAAACATGAAACCCACCAGACTGAAACAGATTGAGCAAGCGTTGAAGAAACGCCCTATGACTCGCAAGGAGTTAGCGGCTGCCGTGTTCCTGTCTGAGCGTGCCGTTGAGAACAATATGAAGAAGATGCATGAGCGCGGCCAGGTCCACGTCGCAGGCTGGTCGCGCACCAAGGGAACGATTGCCAGGGTCTATGCCTGGGGGATAGGGACTGACGCTCCCAGGCCACCGGCCTACTCAGGGTATGAGCGCGTGAAAAGATTGCGTGCGAATGAGTCCCAGGAGGACAAGGACTTTCGTCTGGCGCGTGAGCGTTCCTACAGACGCAAGATCAAGGTGCATCCGCTGATGGCGGCTTTTTATGGAGTGAAGTGATGAAGAAACTAGAAACTATGACGCAAGAAGAAAAGCTGGAGGCGTTTAACACTCTCCAGATTTACATTGAATCGGCTGTGGAATCAGAGCAATCTGAACCAGCAGAATTCAAGATTGAGACCCAGCACAGGGTTGAATTAATACTGGTTAATCTAAGAGAGATTTTTGGGTTCCCATGTAATTCATAAGGTTGTCCAGCCACTCTTGATTCGTTGGCTGTATAGGCTTTGCAAATTGAAATGACCTAACATCACCACTTGTTGGAGCGCCAATTTGACGACGCATCTTGTACCAATCAGGAAACAGAACTTCTTTAGGAACAGACTGTTTAAATCCACCAAAGTATTCACCAGCCAATTGCGTGTCGTATGTTTTGTGTGGTGATATTGGATTGGTGATTAAAGCAGCCTCTGGTTTCATCTTCCCAATTGCAAGTCCACCAGAGTACATTGGCTCGTTCAGCAGCAATGGGTCAGTGATGGCATATCTCGTGTACGCAATGTTTGGGAATCCTACATTTTGGAACTCGTCAAGTTGCATCCTATTAACGAAAGCATGACGTAACGCGCCATTAGTTTCCAGTTGTGCTCGAGACTCTGGTGACATAACTCCAGCCCACTCTGGACGCAATGTTCTAACTTCACGGTCAAAAGCAGCAATGTTTTTCTTTGAAATCTTCCCAGCTTTCATTTGTTCAAGCAGGGCATCAGACATCATGGTGTTGAAATTCATCGACTCAGGACCCATAGCCGTGTATACGCCGTATACATCTCCACTGTTTCCTTTTGCAGCCTCGTTGATTCTGTTTTGCAATGACTGAGCAGCACCTTGTTCTGATGCCCAAACAGAACCAGTTGGCGACTGCATTCGCATGAAGTCATAACCACCTTGTAGTTCTACAGGTGTTTGGAATCGCGTGTTACCAATGCCAAGAAGATTTTGTCCAGCAGCAGACCTATCACCACTAAATGGGGTGATAGCACCACCTTGCATTTTTTCTGGTGACGCAATGATTTTTGGTGGGAGATTTCCAATTGGCTGCAATTCCATCTTCATCTCTGAAACTGGAATGGGTAACTTCTTTCCTGCTCCAATAGGATGCCAATAGCCTTGCGCCTCAGCCTCAGCAGCACTCATGCGAGGTGCTTTAGCCAACTTGGTAACGCCAGCGCTTGCCATACCCATAGAACCACTCATTGTCATGCTGGTAAGTTCTGCCAATGCATCAGGATCTGTTACCCGCATAGGATTCTTCTTGTCAGCAAATGCCTTCTGGTAAAGCGCCTGGTAACGCTTGTCTGACTCGTCTAGGCTTGATAAAGAAGAAGAAAGCAAACCGCCCAGCATTCGCATCTGCGGAGTGCGGACAGGATTCTGCATATACCCAAGTGCATCACCAAGCAATCCAGTAAATTCAGCCATCGTCTAGTCTCCAAGTAGTCCAGTAGCATACGGCTGCACATTGCTACCTATAGCGCCACCAGTGAATCCACCTAAACCAGCAGCGCGTGCTCGATCTCGACCCTGACGCTGCAACTCCATCATAAGATCGTTGAGTCGTTGCTGGTCACGCGATAGAAGAATTTGACCCATCTGATTGCGTACCGGCTCTGGCGTGCTGACTCTGCTTGCCAGGTTAGCTGCTGATGTAATCATTCCTGGCACATTGCCACTCATGACAGATTGACCGGCAGCCATAGCAGGAGCGATATCCAAGTCAGACATACCAGCCAGGCGCGCTGCTGTTTGCGATCCACGGCCAGCAGACTCAAGACCTTTCAGTCGTGCCTCTTGCGCTACAGCAGACGCGAACTTGCGGTAGTCGTTTTCAAACACTGCCTTCAGACGCTCCTGGGTAGCTGGCTCCTTCCACATCTTCAGCAAAGATGTTTGGCCTGACTCTGTTCCTGTCTTTTGGCGCAGGGACTGCAATGCACCGATGCGGAATGCATCAATCTCTGATCCAGACAACGTACTTAGTTCCTGCTTAAAGTTGACAATGTCTCCAGTCATGGCCTTTCGGCCCAGTTCGGCGGCATCCATCATCTGCGACGGTCCTGCCCACTTATCCAGCGCCTGCCTGTAGGCCGACTGACCACCTAGTTTTGGCGACTTGTCAACTAGAAAACTGGTCAGATTGACTCGTATATCGTCAATGGCTTTTGCCTGGTTTCCGCTGCCTGATTGCTTAGCTGATTGTGCTGCGTCGTACAGCGACTGCTTGACAGAGTCCAACACCGTCATAGGTACTACATCACCTTTTTTAAGGTTCCCCAAGTTGATCTCTTGACCTGTCTGTCTGCGGAACAATGTCTCCGCGCCACCCTGCAAGTCTTTAGACTTTTGCAGCAGCGTGAGCAGATTGTCATCAACTGTCACGCTGGCGTTTTTAATGGCATCGTAGAAAGGTCTGGCCTCATTTCTACGCATATTATTGAATGCGTCCAGGCTCTGCTGGAACTGAGCGCCTTGCGCGCCTAAAGCCTCGTCAGCGGCAGATACCAAGCGCCCTGCGCGGCCTGCCTGGCGCTCACGAATGGCACGCTCCAGCGCCTGCTTAGTCTCACCAGGCAGGGTTGCCAGCGTATCCAGTAATCCGCGCACGTTAGCGCCTCCAACGTCAGCAATACGCGCTTCTGATCCTAACTTGCCCATACGCGCCTGCGACATAGTGAGTGCGCTTTGCAATAGGTCTGGTGGCGTGTCGCGCAGCAGTGCCTCTGCCACCTTCTGCTGGGCGTAACGTGATGCTGCCGTATCAGATACCCGCGCAGCAATCTGGCGTCCACCGGCTCCCAATACAGCCATTACTGGTTGCGATACAGGTCCAAGTACGCCGCTAATGGCTGCGCTTGTGAGCGCGTCTTGGGTGATCTGGCTTATGTCCTCACCAGTTGAGGACCCTGCTCCACCAATGAGTCCATATCCAACGCCAGAAGCACCGGCCTGCGCCATGCGCTGACCCATACCCATAGTCTGACCAGCGGCTGGTGATCCAGCCAAGTAGCGTCCTGCGCTCTGCATACCGGCTGCAACCCTTGGCGCTACCGCCTCTACAGCAGACACTACAGGCGCTGTTGCAGCACCAATTGCCCTGCTTGTAAGATTGGTCATCGCTAGTGGGAGAGATGCAACGCCCTGCAAACCGGCAGACGTGAATGGTCTTTCTTTCATAAATGACTCAGTCGCACCGCGCACTACGTCACGCTGTTGCTGGTATGCCTGGCCTAGCGGAATATTCTGCTGATATGCAAGCAAAGGTGCAGCAACTGCACCAGCTAACTCGTCAAAGTAGCCTAGAGTCGGTCCTTGCAGCGCAGTCAGCACTGCCTTTTCTGTAGTGGACTTCTGAGCGCCCTGCTCAAACGATGGCGACCTACGCTCTAAGATTGACTTGACAATCTCAGGCGCAGCGTAATTGTTTTCAAGTGCAGTCGTTACTTGCGGGCCAATATTCGGTATGGTCTGCAAGAACTGAGCAATCTCCGCATCAGTGTAGTTAGCCTTCTTGGCCTCCAAGATTTGAGCGTTTAAGTCTTTCCACTCATCCCATGCTGATTTTTCTCCAGCCATTATTGTGCTCCTCGTGGTCGGATAATTGAACTCAATGGTGGCCGTCCAGCAGCACCCGTTGCCGCTGGTGGCGTAAATGTAAACACTGGTGCATTTGATCCAAGTGCCGTATTGGCATCAATCTCGTACTTTGCACCAAAGTTAGCATACTCTCCACGTTTTGCGTTGTATGCATTAGCAGATGCGTTGTACAACTCATTTGCAAGCGAACCAAATTCAGCACGTTGGCTAGGTGTAAGCAGAGTGCCTTTTTTCCACATATCAACGTAGTTAGTCAGACGGTCCATCTTCCCGCTTGCTGCCATAGCGATACCCAACTCAGACTCACGCACTACTGATCCAGGATCAAGCAGTTTCATAATCTTGGTTGCAGCCGCTACATCACCAATTGGATTCTCTTTCTTGAGTGATTCTTGAACTTGCGAGAATGCACTCTTCATGCTCTGGAATTCTTTGTATACAGGCTCGTTAGTAAATTCCTTTTTCAAGTCAAATTCGTTCTTGAATCCTTTTTCACCAGTGTTGATGGATACGCTAGTTGCTCCAGACTTACGATAATCTTGAACTTTGGCAATTCCAGGAGCACCAGTTCCAGCCAATGGCTTACCAGTTAAAAACTCAACATCAGTGATTGACGTAGATGGTGCATTGAATTGCGATACGCCTTCAAGTATTTTGCTTGTCCCGTCGTTGAAGTACTGAACCATCTTAGGCAGTCCATCACGCATTTCCATTCGCGGCTGCCCTTCTGGTTTGGCTACTTCAGCAAGTCCTGATACAGGCTTAAATGTCCCGTCGTTGAAGTACTGAACCATTTGCACCTTGCCATCAACCAGTTTCTGCTCTGGCTTACCTTCTGGCTTTGCTGCTGGAGCCGGACCTCTGTATGGAATAGGTTCACCCGACTTTAGGCGAATGTAGTAGTTGCCGTCTTCGGCTCTATATGGTTCACCTTGAGTTTCCTGCTGCGGTCTAGCTTTCTCTGCCAAAGTAGCGTAGGCCGTTGCCTTTGCAGTGTCGCCAGCTTGAGCCGCAATGTTTGATGCGTTCATGTATCTGCCATATAGCAGATCTGCCTGGCTCATAGGTACAGTAGCACTAGGAGTACCAATCATGGCAGCGCGTGCCACTGTAGGGCCAGCTGGTAAACCTGGTGCATTGATAGCTTGATCTGGAGTAATCGCAGCACCAGGCATAACCGCACCGCCATCTCCAACCAACGCACCACTGATGCGTGCCTCAATGTCGCGCGCACGCTTGTACTCGTCCATCTTCTGCTTCATCGCCATGCTCTGTAGCAGATTCTGCTGCGCTGCCGTGTAGCCCTTCTGACCAGCACCATATGCCTCACCAAGCGCCTGTCCGAGTCCCACAGGGGTACGGCTCGGGCCTGATGCCGCAAGCAGTTGCATGGCCGCTGCCATCAAACCCTGTCCTTGTAGCTGAGACTTCTGCTCCGGAGTCATGTACTCGTCCAGGGCAGAGCCACCACCAAACATATCACCCAGCAATCCGAGTGTGCGCTTTGGTGCTGCTCCTTGTGCTGCAGCCTCTAATGCAGCACCAGCACGATAGTCTGGATTGTCTTGCGCCATCATGTCAACAACGTCAACATTTTGCGCAGTTGGCATCATTGATCCACCAGGTTGGAACCCTCGCTGGTTTGGAGTTTGGAATACGTCTTTCGGTTGATTCGATAGCGGTTGCATATAACCCATCAGTCCCGCGCTAGGAGTGAAGTCTCCCATCTGGGCAGGAGCATAGACTCCCATATTGTTGAGATACAAACTCTCAGGACCTTTCCCTCGCGACATAAACCTAGTCGTTGGACGGGCGTTCTGATTGAACCTTGTGGCTCCAACTCCGCTGCCAAGGTAGTACTGGCTTAATGGATTAAATGCGTATGGGTCACCATAATAGAAATCTGACAGTGTTGCCATCTTGTTCTCCTTATCCAAAGTATCCAAGCAGGCCACCGATGGCAGCGCCGTAAGGACTACCACCGGTTAACTGGTAACCGGCAGCAGCACCACCAAGTCCACCAGCAGTCTGGTTCCGGAAATATGGCTGCACCTGAGTCATCCCGAGATTCGGTAGCTGGGTGCTGAGACCACCTGAGGCGATCTGTAGCTTCTCCAGGCCGATGTTGCGCAGTGCGTCCATCTGAGCCTGCTCCAACTGCTGACGCGCACCGCCCAGGCCCATGACAGCCTGACCTCCAGAGATGTTCGCTCCTTTGGCGTACTGAGCCAACTGAGCAGCCTGACCGTAGCCAGATGCACGCAACTGCGCGGCAGTGTCTGCTGCCTGCTTCATTGCCGCTGCATTTGAGAGTGACTCTGTCACGGCCTGGCGCGATCCACCAAATGCCTTGGCGGCAGTTGCTGCCTGCCGATCCTTGAGTCGCTGGATATCCAGTGCGCCGCCTACGTCAGCCAAACTACGTTGCACCACCTCATTCTCGTAGGGGTTCATAAACTGCTGAATGGACTCGCCAGTGAACGGTGTCAGTGCCTCATTCGTGACTTGCTGTTCGCCAGCCGTATACAGAGGGTTGAAACCCGCAAATTGCCGTACCGGCAACGCGCCTGCTACGCCTTGAGCCTGGCCTATGTTGCGGAGATAAGCCGCCTTCAGATCAGGATCAATTGCTGTGGTTGTGGTTGTGCTGCCAGATGCGCCGCCTTTAGACATATCGTTCTCCTTACATTTCGAGCAAGCCAAGCAGCTTGCTCTTTGAAATCTTGCCCGAGTTAATGGCATCCATCAACTCGATACCATATTTTTTTACTGCTTTGTCGTTGATGACGTACTCGCCCATCTTGAGAGCGCCGTAGCCGTCATCTGGTCCCATTGGATTCGGGCCTTGCAAGTGCTGCATAGAGACATGACCGCCTTGGGAGTAGCCTCCTGCACCATCATGTGCAGAGCCAGGTGCGCTTCTTCCAACATCAGATCCACCACTTGGCGCTCCGCTGTAGCCACCACCACCACCACTGCCCCCCTCGTGGCTGTAGTCGCTGGTGTCACCCTGTGCTGCTGCTTGTGCAGCGGCCTCTGCGCTTGCCTGTGCGGCTGCTGCATTGGCTTGAGATTGCGCCTGCGAGTCCAATGCCCTTTGCATTGCCTCACCAGCAAGCGCATTCTGAGTGTCAACGCTTATGGTTGGATTAACTCCCATCTTCTCCAGCCTACTGTCATAATAGTTATCAGGACTAAAATATTTAGCCGCCAGGCCCATGAGTGAGGCATTCCCAAACAGATCCTGCATATTCAATGCAATCTTTCCCTCAATAGGGTTTTGAGCATAGTAAGCAGCACGCTCCGCTGGTGTCATCTGCGACCATGCGCTTGGAGCCTCTGGAGTACCGCGCCCACCGCCACCCATAGCCATAGCTGGCTGCGCCATCAGTTCAGCGTAACGATTCACTGGTGCAACATATGGCGTGTACGGCGTTGGCTCAAAGCCTCCGCTATAGCCTGATTGACCGCCATAGTATGAGGATGGGATACCGGTAAACGAAAACGGCTGAGACTGCGCGTACTGCGCCATGATCTCAGCGTAACGGTTTCTTGTCGCCATCTACAACTCCTTGCTAAGAATGTGCCACTTAGGGGCATATCCCTCGTCTGCTAAAAATGTCCTTGCCCAGCCCTTACGGCCAGCCAGGGTAACTCGCGTGCAACCATTCTGCTTTCCCCAAGACTCGATGTATGGTCGCATAATCTTGAGTTCATCTAGGTCGCCGCCAGCAAGAAAAAAGTGCAGATTCTTGAGTCGCGGATAGACAATGATCTCTGTGATGACTGCGCTATTGACCCCAGGCCAAAACTGGAATCTGTTCTCCGCTACACCCTGCGCAACATCTTCAAGAGTGTGGGTTCCTTCGGAGTATTCTAAAGCCGCTTGGACGTGTTGTGCCAAGCGCCAGAAATCCTCCATCACCGCTTCCCTGCCGTTGTGGCCTCCAGCCGCATCACTCCGACTCGCCAATCGTCCAGGATGTTGCCGGTCACCTTCATCTTGACTGACCGGCCTGAGAACCTGGCATCGGTTGGCGCCTTAGCGCTGAATGGGCCGTAAGTTGTCTCTGCCGATGTTGGATACAGCCTAGCCGTAAATGAGATGGCAACCTCACCCAGGCTCTGCTCGTCAGGGATGACAGATCTGACGGCCATCACGTTGTCGCCGTTCCCGAGTTCAATCGGTCCGGACTGAGCGTAGGGTGAGACAGAGTCATATGTGTATCCGACTTCGTGGTCGTAGATGAACCCGTCGGTGCTGACCATCATCGGGTTGACAAATACTCCGCTATCAGTCCCCGCTGTCCGCGCCATCAGTCCGAAATACCAGGTTCCTTCACGATAGTTATAGGTTACATAAGAATCATTCTCATTTGATGACAGAGATGGGTAAAGCCAGGTCACCTCACCATAGGCAGAATTGTGGACGGCGTAGACCTTGGACGCCTGCGAATAGTTGATATTGTTGAAGATGTAGTCGCCAACATCGCACGTCATAGGCTTAACAAACCCGTCGTAGGACCAGAATCCTGACTTGCTCATCCACATAGCGGACGTGTCGATGGCGGCTACAGCCTGCGCTGATATGACTCCGCACCCGCTGCCCACCTTCTCAAAAGAATAGACGTAGGGCAGACCGATGTAGCTGGCGACGTGCGCGTCAACGTCTGTAAACAGGATATTGACACCTCGCACGCGCTTTCCGCACTTCAAAGCGCCAACTGTTGCAATCTCAAAATCACCAGCCTGATTGGTGGCTGCAGCCGTCCAGGTCGTATTGTTCTCCTGGTCTGACCACTTCACCAGGCGCGGGTTACCCGATGCGCCTAAAGCAAACATGATGCGCTCGCTGGTGACCATCAACGCCGCGCAGCTTGTTGGTGCGTTGGTGATAACGGCCGCAAGCGTTGGAGTCGTGAAACCTAGCTGCCACTCGTACAGCTTGCCGTCTGTAGTGCTGCATCCGACTAGATACTCTCCCCAAGTGTCCAGACTCCAGGTTGTAGCTGGAACTAATCCGGTATCAGCACGCGCAGTTCCATAGGTTGAATTGCCATAGAGTGAGTACCCGTAACCGGCTGTGCCAGTGGCATTAGCCGATCCAGCGGTCAATCCTGATGGCGTGATGTCCTTGACTACACCAAGAGAATTCATCGCGTACAGCTTTGACTGAGTACCAGCAGCCGCATAACGGTTTGCACTGTTATCCCGCCAGGCAATTAGCCCTCTGCATAGTCCCGTCATGGCAGACGTGGATTTCTTCCTCCACCCGCCAATGGGTCGCAGGGTATTCTCAAACCAGCGCACCAGGTTGGAATCGTACCAGCGGCCAACTGCCTGGTACTCAGTGCCGTTGCGGTAGACGCCTGGGGGAATCTTGAGGGGAATGAGTGCCATGATTACACCGATAGGTTGGAGACAAACGACAGTGTAACGATGGCAGACGGTACTGCTGGCCTGGTCGGAGAAGTGCTGGCTGCAAAGTGCTCAATGCTGACGCCAACATTAGTAGTTCTCCACATAATCTCTACATAGTCGTTTGCGTTGAGATTAACAAAGAAGTTAAGCGCGGCAATTAAATGAGATGGATCACCCGCTGATTTTCTTGCTGGAGGATGAAATCTGCTGTTTGAATTGTCGATGTTTGTGCCGTTCTTGCGAAACCATACATCCACATCTTGGCCGTCGTTGGTGGTGTTTTTGAATTGAATGCTGAATTGCAAGTTGTATATACCCGACTGCGATACATTCAGCCTGGATGAGTTTGAGAGAGTGACGCCGTTGTTGAAGTCGGTTGTGTCAAACGTGATGGCGTATGCTGTTGTGGTGTTAGCCGCGACCTGGTCTGTGGTGTCCTGGAACGCTCCATATGGCGCGTTGATGTACTTACCCCCACGCGGTCCAAATAACGCTGCCAGAGCGTTTGTGACGCGGCTGGCGTAGTTCCCGATATTGCTGAATGTTTGGCTAAAGTACAGGCGGTCATATTTATCGCCAGGGTTGCCGATGTTCGGCTGCGCTGGCGTTGTGATCTGGCCGCTGTAGTCGCTCATACGTTTCGTTCAAAGTGTGGGCAGTCCACCAGAGATCTGAAGTTGCCGCCCCAGCGATTTTTCTGGTGTAGCGTTTCCCAATACGCACCAATCGGAGCAAGAATAGATTTGTCCCAGATAATTTTCCCATCCTTGAAGAAGTTCAAGTCCATCGCGCAACGCTTGAGGTGGATAGAGTTCATGGTCTTAGACCGGCCAGTCTTGACGTAGATGGCCTGCTGCTCTGGAGTACGGGCCAACTCACCACCAGTGACCATAAACCCGCTGTTAGTGGCAAACTGAATCAGCTTGCACATATCCAGCAGGAATGCTGCTTGTTCTTGACTTAGGCTCATTTGTTGCTCCTCATCTCAGCCAGCTTTTCTATCGTCCTTGCACAAAAATAAGCTCCCATGATTAGCTGTCCCCAATTCCCCAGCAAGGTCACATAGGACTCATTTGCGTTGTACCCAAAGGCTGACATCATGGCGAACAGGAAAAAAGCACAGAAGACGGCAATAAGGGCCATTGGGCGAATGTTCTTGGACAGCCATGAATCAGAAGTCATGTCTGCCTGCCAGCGATCTGTGATGTTGTCGGCATCATTCTGAGCCGCCTTTGCCAGCAGTTCCAACTCAGCCATCTCCAACTTGGCTTTTTCAATGCCCAATTCAATCAGGCGCTCTTCATGGTGGAACTGCAACTCGCGCAGCTTCTCAACGTCTTCTGGTGTAGGGTTATCAGGGATCTTCACGCCTAGCGTATTCTCGACCACTTCCTTGCCCTTTGCTTGGATGGCGCTGGACAGCAGACCTAGACCGTTTTGAGCCAGTGTGCTGAGTAACATACCAATGATTGGAATCATTAAAAACCCCTATTCGTTATAACGTGAAATGCAACACTTACCAATGGGACAATAATAGCGGAAGCCCCAGTTAGCCACAAGGTATTCATAATGATTGCCACCTTCATTTCCTTGTCCTTCTGTTTGCGCTCCGCTTCTTCTCTCTCTAGCGTGTTGCGCTCCTTAATCATCCTGGTGCGCTCTGCCATCATCTCTTCCCAGACCGGAGCATTGCCACTATAGAAGAGGATGTCCTTCAGTTCCTTTTCATGCTCTCTCAGTGCCTTTGACGCCAGTGCGATCTGGAGAGCCTCAGAACTGATCTGTGCATTCGTCTTTCCTATGCTTGCAATCCTGGCCTTGCTGCTTGCTAGGTGTACCGTGTCTGCCGCTTGATAGAAACTGCTGAATTCTTTGTAGAGGCCGTGTATATCTTTACCAAGGGCTACTGCTTTTTTATGCCTGACACCGCGCCCTGGGCAATAGCAAATGCCGTGAATGGATCAATCATTTCTTGTTCACAACCACCCAGCGGCAGATGCGTCCATCTTTGTCGGTGAATTCGTTAGCGCCCATCTTCTTGTCCTCATCTTTCTTAGGGATACGACAAACCAAAACCGTCTTTGTCTCAGTGCCAGGCCACGGGCTTTCCGCTGATGCAAGCAAAGAAATCACTTGTCAACCTTGGCATCAAGCCGGTCAAATAATCGCTCTAGGGTTGCGTCGATCCTGTCGAACCGGTTCTCAATGTCTTTCTTGGTAACGTAGTTCTTTGGCAAGTCAACCTCAATTGCCTGGATGTCTTCTTTTAGAGACTTCACAGAATTCCATATTTCCTTGCACCACCAGCCAACAGCGACCAGTATCGCTCCACCAACGAAATTGAATAATGGCTGGAATTCCATGATTAGCCTTTCGGGTACTTGTCTTTGACGGCTTGGATGGCGGTCTTCCATGCATCCATACCGCCGTGGTACAGCAAGTCAAGCTGGTCTGGAATGGAAGGGTACTCGGCAGCGCGTTGACGCTTGTATGCGTTAGGGTCTACCCAAGCATTAACTACGGTAAGGTCAATCTCTACCTTGTTGCCGTCTTTGTCCATTGCACCAGCGGTGTCATCAATAGTGACAACTTGCGGATAAATGGCATATATTGCATTGTGGTTCATGCTGCAATCTCCATGACTGTGATTGTTGATGCTGTTCTAAGTATATTTGCGAGATCCGAATCGGAGGTTGTTCGATTGACATAAGCCGTTCCATTACTCCTAACTTGAACTTTATATGTGACAGAACTAGTGCTAGATGGGGAATCTAAAAAATTTGTTCCTTGGGTTATTGAAGTATTATCATCAGGAGGAAGTGCTGCGGCAAATCCTAAAGAACGGGAACCAGCAGCCGCGCCTGCATCAATAACCGTTGAATCCCGAACTAATCTAAACGTAGCAATACTTGTCCCAGCTTGACCTTGCCCCGTTACACTTACTATTACTAATATTTTATTAGAGGAAGATATGGGAGTTATAGAAACTGATAATCCCGTAATATCTACAAATGACGATGAACCAGTAGAAAAAGTGTCTGTTTTGGTTGTACTCACTACTTGCAAAATTGAACCGGTTTCCTTCAATATTTGATTTCCGGAACTATTTTGGAGTTGGCCTCCATTAAGTTTTAGCACTTTCCCAGAACCGATATTGAGACCTACGCTGGTTCCGGTTCCAGCAGCAGCAAATACCGCGTCCACTGAGTCTAGATCGGAATTGATCTTTGTCCCCCAGGTGTCGGTGCTTGCTCCTACCTCTGGTTTGGTAAGGAGTAGGTTGGTCGTTGTCGTATCTGCCATGATTTACCTCTATGCGGCCACTTGCCACGTTGTTGAATTATCGGAGATATCTGTCCATGTTTCACTTGTGTCAGATACCGGCGTCCAAGTCTCGGACGTGTTCGCTATCGCGCCCCACCCGAATCCCAAGATTGTCCCAACTGAAACGGTTGCACTGTTACCTATTATCGCAATGGATGTGACATTTTTTACAGTTCCAACTGATCCCGTTCCGCTGACTCCGGTCACGGCCTGGAACGATATGACCTCGCCGGTCATAGTTCCTACAGCGCCAGTGCTGCTATTGCCGCTGGCAATTGGTGCTGCTCTGACAGTTCCTATTGATGCTGTGGATGCATTGCCTGTGATGGCGACTGAGTACGTTATGCCTACAGTGCCGACATTGCCGGTTCCAATCGTCCCATCTTCCTGGATAGATCTACTGGCAAGTAGCGTCCCGATGGCAAGCGTAGAGGCATTGCCAGAGATGACAACATTGCCTATTCCATAGGCTCCTTTGCCGTAGTAGCCTGTACCATACGCAGCCACGGCGCTGCTCCTTCGTTACGCCAGCCGGATCAGGCCGGTGCTGGAGTCGTTGGTCGGCATGGTCAGAGTGAACGTACCGGCAGTTACAGTCTGCGATCCAAATGTGTGGACGCTAACCGCCTTGTTGCTCTGAGTTGAGTTGTAGATTAGGACCGCGTCAAACGCTGTAGCCAGCGTAACGCTGCTGAAAGTAATGGACGCGCTGGGCGTGATGAACGCCGTGGTGCTTGTCGATGATGGTGCAGTGCCAAAGGTGACCGTTACGCCACCGGCGGTATAGCCAGTTCCAGACACCTCATTGGTGGCGCTGTAGGCCGTCGTGGAGGCTCCCAGGCTGCCTGCTGTAGTAAATATAGCCGCCTTGAACGTGTCGGCGGTGGATGCAGTGTGCGCAGGCACTCCGGTCCCGTTAAATGCGTGTACGGCGTTGAGCAAGTCAACCTTGAACGATGTACACATTGCCTGCGTGTTTGCCATGTCTTATCCAATCATTTGAGTTATGCCCTCGCTGAACACATTGCGCTTCAGCACAACATGGACAGACCGATGCACCATTTCACCATTTAACCAGTACTCGATGAACGAAATTGTTTCGTTGTCGGTCTCATCAGATCCCTCACGCTTTTCCAGCAGCGAGTCATCCATCTCACCCTTTGTCGTGGTAACTATCATCCGAATGTCCTTGCTCTTGCCATCAAAGCGCCGCCCGTCATGGAGCCGCGCTCATCAGCCAGGTTGAGTGCGTCGATGCCCTTCTGATACAACCCAGCCCATACCTGGATTCTCGCATCATCTTGTAGGTACGGCGCGGCCTGGAGCAGCGAACCATAAAGGTAAACGTCGGGAGACATGGTCAGCAGCCAGTTGGTCGTGTTCGACGTGGACAGCTTGGTGAGTTTCGCGTAGTAGATCAACTCAGAAACGTAGGAAGTGTCTGGCGTCGGTAGGACGCGGATCTGTCCACCAATCACGCAAAAATACTTCGGCTGGCCGCTGGCGCTATAGCTGACTTGCAAGTCATCCAGCGCGTTGATGCTTTGGAATACCAGGGGAGTGATGGGGTTTGTTCCGGTCAGCTTGAACGATTTAGCCTCTAGGTAGTCATCAGGCAGTGCGCTGTACTCGGTGTTGACGGTGGCGTTAGCCCTGACAATCATCTGCCTGGTGCGCAGATCGCGCTCCATCTGGGACTCAGCGAGAGAAACAAAGTCGGTAATGGCAGACGTGAGATCGCTACGGTTGAGCCAATCGGCCACCGAGGCTTTCAGTTCAGCGTAGGTGCTAAGTGCCATGCTCTGCCTTTTCCTTCTCGATGTCGCGCATCATCCAGGTGTGATCGTGCTTGAACTCAAACGTCCCGATATGGCCGATCTCTTTACTCACGTCGTGGTCTATGTAGATTTTATACCCTGCGTCCTGCGCCTTTCGGCAGAAGAAGATGTCCTCTCCGATATAGCCGCGCTTGTCGGTACGCCAGGGAGTCTCGAACCAGGGTTCTGTCAGCTTCTCAAAGACGTTGCGCTTGATGAGCATCACGCCCATTCCGATGCTGCCGACTTCCTCAATGCCGGTTGACTCTGGCATGGTGTAGACCAGTTCGCGCTCTCCATCAGGGCCATACTTCTGGGCAGTCGGTCCGGTAGGTATGCGTCGGCGTGCGCAGTTGGTCGCCACGATGTCCAGGTCGTGCTTGATTAGGCGCTCGACCATGTCCTGCGGGAACGTCATATCTGAGTCGATAAACAGGATATGCGTGCAGCCTTCACGCATCGCATCCAGCGCCAGGTCAGCACGCTGATTTTGGATCAGAGTACCCTGCATGATCTTGAGAGACACTGCATCTGTCGTGTTCAGCGTGTGGTAGCAAACCATATTCACCAGGCAGTAGGTGAAATTAGCGTGAACCATGTCACGGGCTGGGGTGCAGACTGCAATGTAGTTATTCATACTTGTCCAGGTCTCGTTCTGAAAAATCTGTTGTCGGGGTCATTGAGCCAGCGTTTCATGTACGCCTGGTCTTCCAGCTTGCCCTCGGCCTTGAGTTTGTAGTAGACGCCCTCTGGGATGCTGGCAACGTGATGCCACTCTCCACTCCAGTTTGCACGCTCATCTACTCGGTTGAAATCTGCCTTGTTTGCTTCAACAACTGCTGTGACATCCTGCTGAGTCTGAATTGTTGCCTGGCCAGTTTCATCGTTGTAATGCCAAAAGCGGGTGATACCCGCTTCTTTGTTCTCGTCAAATACTTGATTGTTCATGCGTTAAAAAAGGGACCAGGTTTCCCTGATCCCTTCAAGTTGATTACGAAGTAATCAGGTCAGCAGCCAGGCCGTGGGCGTTCTCAGCCAGCACCTTGTGACCCCACTCCACCAGCAACATACGCTTCTCAGCGTCGCCGGTCTTAGCGAGTTCAATTTGCTGGTAAGGACGCAGCACAGTCATCTTGGCGTACTCAGGATCGAGTACCCATGCATCACGCTCACGCTGGAAACGGTTGGCGATAACAGCCACGGTTCCAAAATCGCTGACGTAAAGATCAACCGCGCCGATCAAGGTCGCAGGCTTCTCACCGCCATTGATGTTGAAACGGCTGGATGCGATACCAGAGAAACCGCTGACGCGCTGCTTGTTAACAGGGCCGGTCATCAGGATCTTAGGAGCGCCGCCAGCAGTCCACACTTGCTGAATCACATTCTTGAGAATGGTCTCAGTGAAAGTGCGAACGGTTCCATCAGTACGGGCGCTGCTAGGCAGGGTTGTGTACGATGGGTTAGTGCCGTCGCTTGCCTTGTCGATGTTGGTCTTCAAGAAAGCGCCCAGGGATGCAGTACCGCGTGCGGTGCTGGTGCTACCGGCTGCGGCAACCGCGTTGTTCAGCATGGTGAACTCTTGGTCGCGCTTCAGTTCGGCGCTGCGCTTGGCGATCTGGTAAGCCAATTCGCTGCGACGGCCAGCCTTGTTAACCACCTCTTCAGTCGCGGACAAGATGATGGTCTTGCGCGAAATCTGAGCGTAGTTTTGCAGGCGAACAGTTGCGGTAACAGCGTCAAAAGAGGCGACATCGTCACCCTCAATCTGCTTGTTAGCTGCGGCTGCTGCCAGCGTGTCGGTCTGATACTCAAACAGCGAATTGCTGATTGACTCGCGCCCGATGTTGCTCATGTAAGGAGTTTCTTCGGGAGCGATATTGGTGATGATGTTGGACAGATCTTCACGAATACCTTTGGCGTCAAAGGTCGTGAAAGTGTTAGTTACGATACTCATGGTGTTCTCACTTCAATAAAAGTTCAATTGCGGAGACCGCGTCTTGGACGCGGCCAGTTTTTGCAAGACGTTGTTTTGCGCGCGTTGACTCGCTTGTCGTAGAGACTCGACCTGCTGCACCTGGCTTGGCTGGTCTTGGGCCATTGTTGGTCACCGGCTTGATGTTGCCCCGCTTGGACATCATCTGTTCGTACAGTGCCGCTTTACGCAGCACGTTCACGACGCGGTGGTCAAAAATGTTCTTCAGTTCATCAGGCTCGAATCCAGCTTTCTGCCCGAATTCAATGAGTAGCGCTTTCTCTGCCTTGGCCTTTGCTGGGTCCTTCCACTCGGGTAGGACTTCCATCAATCTTTCCTGCTCTTGAGCAAGAAATGCCTGCATAGACTGCGCCTGTTCCTGGCGGGAGATTTCTGCAAGCCGCTGCTGTTCGCTCTGAATAGCCGCGTACTTGGTCTG
>Ga0209191_1000882_pt1 | contig 20992 bp, 49 predicted proteins | sample S_130626_EF_Meta_FD_187320 | JGI IMG/M metagenome (GOLD analysis project Ga0209191, IMG submission 187320) | Freshwater microbial communities from Lake Simoncouche, Canada to study carbon cycling - S_130626_EF_MetaG (SPAdes) (version 2) | ecosystem: Environmental > Aquatic > Freshwater > Lake ...
AATAAATCATTATTATGTCAAAATCAAAAAAAAATAGGGAAACCTAAAAAAAACAGAGTAAATGTTGTTAAGAAGTTAAAAATAATGAATAAGAACAACGAAATCCTTTCAAGATTAAAATCTGAAATATGAGAAAATTAATAATAACCGAAGAAGAGAAAAAATCTATTTTAAGATTACACAGAATAGTTGAACAAATAGATACTAGTGTTGCACCTAAAACTTGGCAAACTATGACTCCCGCCGAAAGAAAATCTAAAAGATTAGAACTTGGACCTGAATTATATCAAGTGTATAGAGATTCCGTAAGTAAAGTTGTTCAAGATAAAAAAAAAATGGACTTTGAAAAATATGTAGTTATTAAAGGATTTTATGATGTTGTTGATGATAAAACTTTTTTGAAAGGTATTCAGGATGAAGCTAAAGATACAAATGAATATAAAGATTTTGTGTATAGAGAATGGCCGGACAAATCAGGTAAAATGTTAAAGATAAAACTATATTTAAAAGAATATCGTAAATACTTGAAAAAATGTTCAAACAGAAAAGATGTTCCTTTAGATGGTTTAAACAGTATGAATAACTCAAAAAAATCAAGTGCTGTAGATGGAGGAAGTTTTTGGAATAAGATAAACATATTTAAAGAAATACCCGGATGTCTTAATACTGATGAAGATAAAAGTGGAGTTAAAAAATAAAAAACCTCATCCTAATCGGTGGGGTTTTTTAATTTATCTTCCATCATTGAATGTACCTTCTTCTTTAATTTTTTGGTGTCCTTAATTGTTAACCCATCAACACTAACCTCATCTAAAAATACAACACGATTTATTCCCGGAGTTAACCCAAACAAACTTGAATAATGAAGACGTTTATCAGTGTCCAACAATAACATTGGTTTGATAGGTGTTTGAGTTTCTATTGCAATTCTAAACGCTCCATCAAAGAAATCACATAACATTTCATCCGTATCATTAAACTTACCTTCCGGAAATAAAAATATTGAAAACCCTTTTGATATTTCTGATTTTAATTTTCTGATACTCTCAACACGACTGCTCGACTCGGTCCGTTTAATTGTTATTACACAGGTTTTCCAAATGTAACCCAACAAAGGGATTGATGATGTTTCGTGTTGACCCAAAACTCTAAAAGGTTGATTGATACTCAACGCAATTGATGGCGCGTCCATATAGGATTTATGATTCGAGATAAAAACATATTGTTTGTTCTTATCGTGAGGTTTGTCGTAAATTATTTTGTGACGAATACCAATTAAGAAGAACCAAGATTTCGCCCACAGGTTAACCACCCGGTAATTAATATTGGTTCCTTTCATACCAAAAAATGAAAATACAAATATGATTGGGGATATTAATAACATTATTAAGACAAATGTTATTAACGAATATATTGTAAATATTTTTTTCATACAACAAAAATAAGACAATAGTTTCTTATTATCAATTTATACTTTATATTTTTTAAATGAAGAAATTGATTGCAATAAGAAAAGTTTTAAAGATGTTATATCCTGAGTTAAAGGTTATTGTTCGGTATAACAAAGACAAACATTTTGAAATCATTCTTAAAAATGTTAATTTAGCTTACGTTGACCCAACAACTTTTACACTTATGTTAAGAATTCCAGATAAAGATGCGTTGGTTGTGGAAGATTTTGTAAATGGATTGTTTGGTTATTGTTCTATTATAAATGTGGATAATTGTGTTATTAAATATTTGGGTGGTAAAAATGGTGGAGTCATAACGAAACCAAGAATATAAACTATTGATTGGTAAATAATTTTTATTTATAATTTCCTATGGAAGAAATTAAAATCACAAGAACTATTAAGTTCTCAGACAAAAAATGTGTTATGAAACCTATGGATGGTGAAACCGGTTTGACTGAAATATGGAATACCCACCCAACTGTTGATAATCCGAGAGATGTGTTTATGAAACACCAAGGAACCACGTATTATTTAGTTTCATCTAAAGAATAATTTTGACCCCCAATGAGGGGGTTTTTTAATTTAATAAGAATATGAAATTTATTATTTGTTTATTGTTTTATTTGGTTGGGTATGCACAGACTCCCAACAACATTATCATTGGAGATTCCCAAACTCCATATGTCGATAAGAACTCAAAAAAAGTTGAGAGGGTGGTTGGACTATGGAAAGGTGGAATTAATGTCCCATACCTTACAAAAATGGTTCAGAGATATAAAGTTTCATCCAATGTCCAAAATGTTTTTTTGTGTATTGGGACCAACGACTTATACGTGGATAAAGGAATTGATAAATTATTTAAGTCAATACGGATTACATTTCCAAATGCTAAGATTTATGTCATTCAGGGTTCTTGGGGTTGGGGTGGACTTAAATACACAGGTTATGATAAGGTTAAGAAATACTATAAACGATACGAGGAATTGGGTGGAACAATAATTGGACCCCCGATTGGTAAAGGTGACCCCCATTGTGATTGTCCGGTGTATAAAGAAATAGGTAGAGTTATTGATAATATCTTGTTATGAGATATTTATTGATATGAAAATAATAATAACTGAAAATAAATTACATCAAGCGATAATTGATTACCTAAATGAGAGGTATGATATCAATAATATTCATTGGACATACTTAACTGATGATTGGGGTGATGAGGTGGATTATGCAATGTCGTTCTATGAAGGTGATTTTGGAGATGATAATGATTTATTTAAATGGTACGATAAAGGATATTGGTATAGTGATGAAATGGACCATTATAGTAAAGAAATTCTTGATAAATGGGTTGAACAATCACCAATATTAAGTTTTAATGATACCGACACTCTGAATACTTTGAACGGATATTTTGGTGATAAATGGCATCAACCATTTAAAGATTGGTTTATGAAACACTTCAAAAAACCCATAAAAACCATAGAATAGTGGAAAATATTTGACAAAACACTTATTTTAATGGAAAAAAACACCATAAATGGTATAAAATTTGATATTTAATGGAAATTATGAGAAAAATTGTATTACTTTTAATGTTAGTGTTGTTAACTTCTTGTGAAGGTTATCAGGCTGTAGTATATTCATATGGTATTCGTCAACGTCCTGAACCAAGACCAAGACGTGTTTATCATTATTGTACCCCATACACTTATTATCCGGTAATGACTCCGGTTTATGTCTATCCACGAAGATTTTCCGCACCATATTTTAATGTTAGAGGGAACAACTTTGAACAACAACATCAGGGAGGAAGAAGACGTTAATTTTTTTTTAATCAATTTGGATTTTTATTTTTTTGAGATATTTATAAAAACTAGAGCAATATATTTCTAGCTTTTTATTTCTAGAATTTTTTATTATATAAGATATTAAAATTATCAAGACCCAAATTCCCTCTAATTCAGAGGGTTTTTTATTTTTACAAGTATTTATAACTATGGATATTATTATTACAGAATCTCAATTAAAATACATCATTAAAGAGACATTTAATGTTGATTACACATTTGATAGATTTAAACCAACTTTTGACCCAAAATACGGACCACCTAAAATTTTCTTCAATAATTCCGTTAAAGTTGATGGTAATAAAGATTCTGAAACTGAAATTTATAAATTCACTCGTAAAGATGGTGAAGAATATCAGTTCGATAGCCGTGATATATCTATAGCATCTAATGGAACACCTTTTATTAAATTATCGGATTTTGAAATTGAATACCCTGAAGAAGGTGATAAAATTCGTGGAATGATTGAATTAGAAAAGAAAAATAATGAAACCAAAGTTAATTCGGTTGATACTAATAAAATTATTGACAATCCATTATCCGATATTAATCAGGCATATTTTAAGAAAAATATAAGTGGTGTCCCACAAACAATATTAGATTCTATTAAAAGTGTTTATCCTTCTAATTGGGGTAAGATTGATGAGGAGGGTTGTAAAACAGGTGAAGGATTATTAGATATCGAAACCGTTGGTGTTGGACAGAGATGGTCGATTATGAATTATTTTGATACCAATCCTAAAGTGATTTATATTTTAACTAATGAATTTTTAAATGACCATAATAATTTTACAATAAATGATTTTAAAAATTGGATTCAAAGAGAATCAAAAAAATTGTTTGGAGAAAATAGTGATGTGTTAAAACAGATGGTGTCGGTGAATAAAAAAAGTTTAGAATCAGGGCTTAAAACTGAAGAACAAGCCATAAATCATTTGGTTAATAAATTTGGTGTGTCACCCGAAAAGATTGTTCAATATTGTAGTGGGTCAGAAGATGATAGAAAACTTTCTAGAGACATTAAATTCACCGTAAATGGTAGAGATTATTATATTCAAATAAAACCATTGTCGTCCATAAATAAAGTTAATGATAGATATGATGTGAGTACAAGAGGTATGAAGGATTCGTATAAAACATACAATCAAAAAACCGTTGATTATATTGGATACGCAGACAGAAATGATTTAATATTATTTCCAAACAAACAATATAGCACTCAAGAAAATGGAAGAAAGGTGATACACTATGTTGACCCTATAGAAAAAGTTTAAATAAAAAAACCCTCCTGTCCGGAGGGTTTCTTTTTATTTTTTAATTCTGTAGAAACGTAAAATTTCTTTTCTTGAAAACAATGACTTATCAAATACTTCAGGTGCTGCCCAATCATATTTTACGTAATATGTTTTAACATATTGTTTTACGGTTTCAATATCTTCTTGATTAAGATTCTTTTTTGTTTCAACAATCAGGTGACCCTCTTTTGTGTAGTAAATCTTTTGACCATATTCCATTGGTTCAGGAAGTTTGTCTACTTGTGTTGATTGTGAATAAATCTGTGTAGATAACAACAATGTAATTATTATTAATATTTTTTTCATAAAATTATTAGATTGAGATTGAATCTATGGTTTCAAAATTACCATTTTTGTAATTATCTTCAGGTGTTGATTTACCTATTTGTAGTTCTCCTTCAAAATAGTTTTGATAAGAACCCCAATATTCTTCCATTGACCCGTGTTGTAATTCACCCAAAGCATTATTAGTTTCTTCATCAAATGGTGGTTCTTCATCACCATTGGTCCATTCATCTAAATTGTCGTAGATGTATTGTAAGAACTCTTCTTCAGTTTCACCCTTGAAGTCAGGGAATTTTTCGCTATCCAACTCTACCGGAGTGTTTGCGTTGTAGGAGGTGTAATACTCCGTTTTTCTAAAATGTGATTTCATATTTATCGTTTTAATATTTCTTTATTATAAAAATCTTCAAATCCAAACATCATTTCTGTCATAGATTTATTTGTATCTAATCCAACGATGTTGTCAATTAAACCAAATTCTTTTGCCTCATCCGAGTTGAACCATTTGTCATTTCGTGATGACTCATACATCTCGTCAAATGTTTTTCCACAATTTTCCGCCAAGATTTTGAATAACATATAGTTATACTTCTCTGCCTCTAATTGGTTGATACGAGTGTCCTGAACATTTCCTGATGTCCCGTGAGACACCATATGCGTCATAATTTTTGAAAAGATTAATGAACTTCTTTTTCCTTTGGCCCCTGACGATACTAATACGGAACCCATAGACGCACACATTCCAACATTTAATGTTGCAATATCCGGTTTAATGTAGTTCATTGTGTCTCTGATACCTAACCCTGATAAAACACTTCCACCCGGAGTGTCAAGATACATACTAATATCCTTTTTATCTGTCGTTTCCAAGAAGATAAGTTGTGCTTGGATGATTGATGCCATCTGACTCTCAACCGGTCCGGAAACCCAAATAATTCTGTCCATCATAAGTCGGGAGAAAATATCAAGTTGAGTGGCTCTCATTTCTCTTTCTTCCAAGATGTATGGTGTTACACCCTCAATATGTTTTTCAAAATAATCTAAGTTAAGTCCGGACACACCTTTCTCACTCATTGCAAATTTTCTAAACTCTTTTCCGTAATTCATATTATGATTTTTTGGTTTTCTTTCTTTTTTTAGGTTTTAGGGTTGCGATAGCATCTGAGGATATATCAACAGAACCTTCTTCCATACCATACACGTCAACATTAATTTTTAATTTAAGGTTGTTATTTTTAAGTTGTTTAACTATTTTACGTTTTAGTTTTGATTTGACTTTACTTAAATTCAAATCAACTAATACATCAAACCCGGGTTTTGCTACATTTTCACTCATTACGCTTTTTGTTTAGATGGAACAATAGTTGATGCTTTTGCCACGGCAGCCTCTTTGGATTTTAATCCTTTCTCAATAAGTTTTCCGTTTTTGTAGATTCGGTAATCAAACGTCATCGAATATCCGTGTTTTTTTGTTGTATCCGGTTTTTTTGTTGCTAATACATAAATGTCGTTAAGACCTGCTTTAACAACATACTTCCCTTTTGAACTTGGTTTTCCCATTTTTAAATGTTTTAGATTATTAATATTGGACAAAGATATACAAAAAATATTATTGCAACAACTTTTTATTAAAAATATTTTTATTATATTTGGGTTATTATGGAACAGAAAAAATTTGAGAAGATATTAAACTTATTATATCCAGACCTTAAAGTGATGGACTATGCGTTATTTGAAAGGTATGACGTTGGTGAGGATGGTAAATTTGAGAATAAAATAACTTCAGCAATATTTGTTGTGGTTAAAGGTAAGTTTGAAAGTATTGGTGTTAGTATTAGTGAAGATATTACACGTATGACCGGTATTGAAGTTGTGGTAGATAAATTTGAATAAATGGATAAGAAACCGGATTTAGTTGTTTGGAGTGAAAATAATGGATATGACGCAAAATTAAAGTCGTATCCAACAAGTGCCGGGGGTCAAGGTTTTGATTTACCCAATGTTCCGTTATTTAGAACTCAATCATCAAAAAAGATGATGGATGTCTTTAATAGAGAACAACAAGAAATAAGAGAAAGGATAGAAAAACTATATGATGAGTATAATACTTCGATTATGGTATGGGAATCTAAAATTTCTTTTGAGCCAATAGTTGGAAAGTCATATTTTTTATATAACTTTGCAGGAGAATTAACATTATCATTAATCGCACCAAATGAATGGGGTCGAGAAAAAGACTTTATAGGTGAATACATATTAAATTCAGATAACAAATGGATAACAAAAGAGAAGAAATCGTAAAATACCACTTGTCAATGGGACAAGAAATAAGTGAGGTTGAATTAAACGAAACAATTACAATGAGTGACTTTAATGAATTCTTACTTAAAGTCGTTGAATCTAAAGTAGGTTTAAGAAGAAAAATAGTTTCGGTTGAAGAATATTTAAAGACAATAAAAAATGTGTAAGAAATCCTGTAAAGAATGTCCTTGGATAGTTAGGAATAAATTTAATGATATGATTATCGGACATTCAATGAAACACGACAAGTCCCACAATTGTCATATGATACCACCGGATAAAAGAGGTGGTCTGTGGGAAACAAAAGAAGAAACTAAATGTATTGGTAGAAAACAATTTGAAAAACAACAAGAATATGAAAGCAACATTATCGTATAACTTAAACGACCCGGATGACAGAATGGCTCACTTGAGAGCGGTTAAATCTTTGGATATGGCATCCGCATTATTTGATATAACAAGAAACTTAAAAAATAAAATTGAAAATCGATATGAAGATATTGATAACACAAATAATGATGTGTTTGACGGGATTGATGCTGTTTTTGATGAAATTTATGATATTTTGGAAGATAACAACATAGATATAGACGAATTAATAAATTAATGATATGGAAAAAACAGAATTAGAATTTGTGTATTTTATGAGAGGTACATCAGGGTCGTTTATGTCAAATTTATTTCAAACTATTTTTAGTGCTGATTTGGAAAATATGAGAAAATTATCGTTAGGGTTTCCTAATGAAGTTGATGTGGTTCATAGATATCAAAATGAAGAAGGTTATTGGCAAAAATTACAAAAAAGATTAGAGTAAGATGAAAAAGTTAATTATATTATTAAGTTTAGTGTTAACATCGTGTTATGTTCCTGAACTACGTGAAGGGCCGATTAGCAATACTGGACCAATCATTATAACTCCACCATCTAACGGTGGAACAACAACAACCCCAACATTGGTTGGGCAAACTTGGCATATATTTTATTACCGAGTTGGGCCAACTAGTCAAGTAATGATGACTAACGACACGTTGGTGTTCTTAACCTCATCAACATATAAGTTTAATGGTTATCAATCAACATATCATTTAACACCAACCGGGTCAGGATATAACTTAAGTTTATATGAAACAACTTGGGGTAATTTGAGTGGTTCAATATTATCAAACAATATTACTCAGGGACAAATATTGGGAACCAAGTTTGTGGATATCTCAACCGGGTCATCAAATACTACGGAATATTACTTATGGATGAATAAATTATAAAACTATGAAAAAAATACTATTGATGTTCCTAATTGGAACGATGACAATGTTCTCACAAACAATAAAAGTGAAAGGGGTGACATTATCTTATGATAAGGTTAAGAAAATTATGACATTGACAACCACACCAAAGGTTATGTATACGAATGATGCGGATATGGATGTGAAAATTGTAATTAATAAAGAGTTTGCGCTTAAAATGACAATTGGTGGTGTTAATTATTCTGTAACTGAGGCGTTTTTTGAGCATTCGGGTCACGTAAGAGATATGGGTTGGGTTTTTATGACGTATAAACCTAAAGGGTGTAAGGAAATTAAAAACAATTATGTTTTTCAGTTCACAGGTGTTGAACCCGGAGAATATATTCTGACCGTGAGTAATGTGTGTGATGAGAAATATGTGACCAACGAACAAACAATGTCAATTCAAATTAATTAATATGGATAACAAAATTTACGAATACATAAAGAACGGAATTACAATTGATGGTAATCCAATTGACGGATATAAGGTTTTTACCATCCCAACACAACATTTCAAAATTGATTCTTTACATCAATTAACACCGGAAGTGTTTGAAGAAGCGATTAGAAAACAGAAAGAAATAGAAAACTTAGTTATTGAAATGTTTAATGAGGTTAGTGATGAAACAGGTATTGAAATTGATTGGAGGGGTTATCTTCTGTTCAATAAATTTATGGAGACATCTAAAGGTGACCCCGATTTAATTTGGAACAAAGAACAATTTGTTAATATGTTATTAACCGATGATGACTTCTACCAAGAGTGGGGTGAGAATTCTTGTGTGGAATTGACTTATGAAGAAAGATATAAATATTGGTTTTCGCATAACTATGAAACAGGAATGGAGTATTATCCTGATAATGTTCCCGATTTTGATAATGATTATTATGAACCAACACCAAAAAGAAAATTAAAATAAAATGGAATTAAGTGTAATGGAAAGGTATGTTGCATTCATCTGTAGTGAACTACCAAAAACAAGAAGAGTATTATTAAACCCCCCACCTCCAATGGAAAACGGAGAGTATGGGTATAAGAGAATGAGTAAAATCGGACCTCACGTTTATATGGAAACAACGATTGAGATTGTTGAGACATATACTCGTTCTGCTAAGTTGTGTGTCAAATTTGAGGATTATCAAATGAACGATATATTCTATATGTCCCGTCATAAGGGACCGGATAAACTATTAGAGGAAATTGACAAGAAGATTGATAAGATTGTTAATAGAACCTTGATTGATGATGGAAGACAAGAATGGGTTAGAGAACAATATAAAATCAAGAGTGATGATTTCCCATTATTTAAGTTTCGTCCGGGAGTTGAGGTTGATGTCTATGGTGATTTGTATGAGAAGTATGAGAACAAATATTACAAAGGACAGGCATTTGGGTATAAAAAACTAAATGACAATGAGTTTTCACCTGACCTAAAATTATCACAAGAAGAATTTATTGAGAAGTTAAAAACCGACGAGGAGTTTAATAAAAAGTGGGGTGGTATGAGAGAAAATATTTTAGAGTAATGGATAAAAAATTAGAAAGTGATTGGAAATCTTATTCTGAAACATTATCTTTGTCCAAAGAAATATATTTGGAAGTATTTGGTGAGCCAAAGACCCACGCAGAATGGGCGGATAGTTTCAATAAAGTAGGAAGAATAAACAGATTAATAATAAAACACGCAAATGGCAAAATACGAGAATAAAAACAGAAAACCCCACTTAGGATTACTAAATTTTGAGGGTGACACATTCAGGGCATACAAACTTGGTGTCTCTGATTACGTAATCGTGGATGACCAACACGAGATAATTGAATTTACCAATACAAAAGGTATAATCTACATTATGAATGGGGGAAAAACTCTAACAACTAGTTACGGGAGAACATATACCATTCCAAACGAACACGAGAATGCAAGACCATCTGACGAACAATTAAGAAGTTTCTTGGGATTGTCTTCTTTGGAAGAAGAAGAAGATGATTTGGAACTTTGGGAATCCGTTAGATATAGAATGGATGAAGAAGGGTTTGACTATTGTTTTGAGGGCTATAGTCATTGGGAAGAAATCAAAGATGAAGAATTCCACCGGTTGAGAAAAGAGTTTTTAAGAACGATGGAAGAACTAAGAAACTATATTGAAAATAAAGTTGATGAAGGAAGACAAAAAGAGTGGGATGGTGAATAATCCACAAGTAATTCACGATGAATTGTGGGACTATTATAGTGGTTTACCAAACCCGATGTGGTATCAACATATTGAAGAACTAAAAGATTAGGAAGAAAATACAAGTGATAGTGATGATACTGAAATTACTACTCAATAAAATAAAACGAAAAAGAAAAAGTATATGGGATTTATAGATAATTTAATACAAGAAGGTGAAGACCAACTCAAACATTATAAAGAAACAAAAGAATCTTTTTTATCTGACCCAAACATACCAGAGAAGTTAAAAGAAGCCTATATTGGTTTAGGTGAAGCTTTAAAACCGATGCTAGAGTTATTATATAAAGAAAAAAATAGAAAACAAAATGAATAAATTAGATAAACAATATACAGACCTACTTCAAGATATTCTTGATAACGGCACCCCTAAATCTGACCGTACTGGTACAGGAACAATCTCAGTATTCGGAAGACAAATCAGACATAAAATGTCAGAAGGTTTCCCATTACTTACGACCAAGAAGATGCCATTTAAAACAATTGTAACAGAACTACTTTGGTTCTTACGAGGTGATACCAATATTAAGTTTTTAGTTGATAATAATTGTCACATTTGGGATGGAGACGCTTATAAACGATATGAAAATAGTTATGCTGCTTGGGTTGGAAATTCTTCGTGGTCAAATAATGCTGAGCCTTGGGATATGGAAAACTTTATTCGACTAATAAAAGAAGACGAGAGGTTTTGTTCCATATTTGGTGAGTTAGGTCCAATTTACGGAGCACAATGGAGAAATTGGGATGGTTATCATAATGCAATTGGTGAAGATAATAGATTCATAAAAAATATGAATGGTATAGACCAAATCCAAAACCTAATCAATGACCTTAAAGCGAATCCAGACAGTAGAAGATTGATGGTTAATGCTTGGAATGTTGGAGAATTAGACCAAATGGTTCTTCCACCTTGTCATTATGGATTTCAAGTTTATACAAGAGAGTTGAGTGAAGATGAGAGATATAATCTACTTTCAGATAATGAAAAGAAAAGTTTTATAGTTGCAACCAACCCTGAAGTAAAATATGGTGAAGAAGTAAAATATACATTAGACACATTCTATAAACATATACCAACCAGAGCAATATCTTTAATGTGGAATCAACGTTCAGTAGATACAGGATTGGGTTGGAGTTTCAATATAGCGTCTTATTCATTACTTTTAATTATGTTAGCAAAACAAGTTAATATGATTCCGGATGAAATAATATGTAATTTAGGTGATGTTCATCTTTATTCAAATCATATTGAACCAATTAAAGAACAATTAGGTAGAGAACCATTTCCACTACCAAATGTTACATTATCAGATAGAATTGTTAATGATATTTCTGAATATACTTTAGAAGATATTAGATTGGAAAATTACCAATCTCATCCAACCATAAAGTTACCACTATCTAATTAATTTTTAGGACTACCCTTTAACTTTTAACATTTTAATGATATTTATATTAAAAGGTAGTCCTATGATTGGTATTTATAAAATTACAAATAAGAATAACGGTAAATCATATTTTGGTTCATCAAAGAATATTGAAACCCGATGGTTAACTCATAAAAATCAATTAAAAAATGGTATACACCATAATATATATTTACAAAGAACTTGGGATAAGTATGGTGAAGACATTTTTGTTTTTGAGATTGTTGAAGAATGTGATATAAATATTTTACTTGAAACCGAGCAGAAGTATTTAGATTCTAATCCGGAATATAATATTGGGTTAACCGCTAGCGGTGGTGATAATATTAGTAAAAATCCAAATAAAAAGGACATTATTAGTAGAATAACTAAATCGGTTAAAGATAGGTATGATTCTATGACTGATGATGAAAAAAAAATGAAACATTCTCAACCTATGGAACAAAACCCAAATTGGAGAGGTGGTACAAGTTTCAAATATTGTGAATGTGGTAATAGAATAGGTTATGGTAACATTTGTTGTAGTAAGTGTAGACCAAGAACTGAAAGTAATAATCCTTTTTACGGAAAAAACCATACAGAAGAAACTAAAAATAATTTAAGAGAAAAAAGATTGGGTGTTTATAACGGAAACCAAAATATCCCAATAATAATTGATAATGTTGAATATAGGTCTTCAGGTGAAGCCTCAAAGATACTTAATATCCCAATGGTTACAATTCGTTGGAGGGTTAGAAGTAATAATAAAAAATTTAATAATTACCAATATAAAGAATAAAAAATATGGAACAAAATATAAGAAAATATACCCACGAAGAAAGAACAGAATTGTTAAAACAAGCGATGGGGGAAGAAAGATATAATAAAGCGGTCGATGAGTTAATGCCGTTTGGTGGTGGTATGAGTGAATATTACGACTTTTATAAAATACCTTATAACGTAATAGAACCTTTAAGCAATTAAAAATGTTAATTCATATTCAGACACAGGAATTAGAAAAAGAGTTTATAAATCCGGTTAAAAATGGGTTTGTGTCTCATCCGGCAATTGATTACCAAACAAATGCCATCCACGCACAATACGAAGGAAACGATGTTATCATCTTTAACTTCAAAAAGTATGGATGGTTAAACGATAACAGATTTAACACCTACAACCTATCATTAGGTTCAGCAGGTATAACAATTGAAATATTATTATGAAAAGTCCATTAACCGGAAGAGAAATGAAACTAATGTCGGAACCATCCACATTAACTTACAGAGGAAAACAATACAATGTGAATCACCACTTCTACCTATGTGAATTGTCAAACGAACAATTCACAACAACAGAGTTAGATGAAATGAATTTATTAGAACTAAACAAACAAGTTAAATTAGATTTTTTAGAAGAGAGTGGTCTTTTAGAGGTTGACGAAAGAAAAATAAATATAGCAACCTTATATGAAGGTAAAGATAAACAATATCTTAAATAAAAAAAACCGACGTAATGTCGGTTTTGTTGTTTTATGCTAAACCTAAATCAGAACTTGTCATAACCGAAGCTACTTTATCTTGATTATATAAATTTGTATTTTTTCTATTGGAAATAGCTTGTTTAATTAATTCTTCATCAGATTTACCTGATTTAACACCATCCTCTAAACTTTTTGCAAATTTCTTAAAATATCCGGGACCGTTCCAGCTAGCATATGCGAAGTGCATTAATAATCTATCATTATTTTCAACACGTTCTTTAAGTTCAGGGGAAAAATAATTTTTTGAATTGTTATCGTATTGATGTTTCATTATTTTTGCTGCTAAAGTTTTTAATTTGTCTTCTAAATGACCACCTCTGTAAAGCCATTTCCAAGTTTTACAAAACTGTTGCATACCTAAATCAGTTTTTTCTTTATCAATAATTCTAAAAAACTCCTTACCTTCAGGTGTACTTTCAATATTACCATTATATCTATCAAGACCAAACATAGTTTCTGTTGATTTACCCATTCCTTTAGTTTGATGACCACATTTAGGGTTCCAGTAACCACCTTCAAATTCATCAATAACTTTTTTGGTTACCTTTTCCCATTTAGAATCTACAGAACCTGAACTTGTGTCATTTAAAAATGACTCATCATCTTCTTCTGAATCAGTTTTATCTAACATTTTAAGAATTGAGTCAGCCAATCCTTTTAGAATATCACCCGCACCCTGTTCATTAATATTATATAATGATTTAATTTCATTTTTTTCTTGTTCTGTGATTATAAATTTTTTGGACATATGAATTTTTCTTTTATTATAAATACTAACAAACTTTAATATATTTATAAATATGAAAGTAATTATTAAACATATTGATTCTGATGTTCCAAAAGAAAATTACGAATTCTACAATGACTTTATAAAATATCTGCAAAAAATAAAACCTTTGAAACACGATATTACTATTAAGTTTGTTGGTAAGAGAGAAGGTGATATGACTACCGGTCAAAGAAATTCTAAAAATGAATTATTGGTATTATCTAAAAATAGAATGAATAGAGACATTTTAAGAACACTTGCTCACGAATGGGTTCACGAATATCAACGAACAATTTTAAACCGAGATAAAGGTCCGGATATTGGTGGAAAAAATGAAGACGAAGCCAATTCAGAATCAGGTTCAATTATTAAGAAATACGAGAAATCACGTCCTAATAATGAAAAAAAGATGTATGAATAATCACACACCTTTTATATACACCCAATTTTTTTGATAGTTTTTATTGTTAACACAGAACGACGCATATCCATTAACAATTGGTCTCCCGGTGTTATAATAACCACAAACTAATTTCCAATTACCATACCTTCTATGTAACTGATGAAGTAATTTCATACTAGTTTGAATATTAAGTTCAATATTATTCTTTAGATTTTTTTTAGATATTGTTTGATTATGAACATCATTTGCCGTTGCCGGCATAATTTGCATTGGACCTACAGCTCCGGCGTAAGAAGTTTGACCCGGTTTATATTTCCAATCGAATGGTCCTTTGTATCTTGTTTCTAAATAAGCCACGTTGAAGGCGATGTGTTTTGGTATTTCGTAGATATCTGAATAATGGTCTATTAACTCATACATCTTTAACGGAGTTGGGGAACTCAAATCTGAGTTCCCCAATTTAGAAAGTTCGATACTTGGATTTTTCTCCACTTTATTGTTCATAATTTTGAACGAAGTTGTTAATACAATCGTCGACAGAATTAATGTCGTAAATAAGATTATTCCACGTATTTTCATAGTTTTTATTTTATAGTTGATGTCGTAACAGTATTGTTTTGACCCCATACGTTTTTGGCGTATAGTTTAAAAATAGTTTTCCCAATTGAATCTTGGTATATACTATAATTACCTGTTTTTTTCTCAATGACTATCAAATGGTTATTTTCATCAATCGCCAAATTAACTTCTGACTTAACAATTGTTTTAACTTGAACCTTCGATGATTTGTCTTTATTGGTCATTTGGTTGTAAAAATTCCCAAGAAAGAATGATGCGGTTATGGCACAGATAATGATACCATAAATGACTCCGTTTTTAAATAACTGTGATAATTTCACTTTCAAATTTTTTAATTTTTCGTTCATATTTTTAAGTTTTAATGTTTTAACAAAGATATGAATAAAAAAATAAACTAACAACTTTATTAACAGAAAAAAGTTAGTACCTCATTACGAGATACTAACTACTTCTAAATCAAAGATTAAGTTTTTACCAGCAAGTGGGTGATTTGCGTCTAATGTTACGGTTTCTTCATTTACCGCAACAACTTGAACGTTAACCGGTCCTTGTGGTCCCATTCCTTGTAAAGATTCTCCTACTTGAATACCTTCAGGTACGTTTGTTTTTGGAACTTCACTGATAAATTCAGGTTTTGGTTCTCCGTAAGCATCTTCCACTGAAATTTCAACAGTTTTTTTATCTCCTTCAGACATATCAATTAATCCGGCCTCAAATCCTTTAATAAGTTGACCTAAACCTAACTCAACATCTAACGGCTCACGACCTTCCGCAATTGATGTATCGAAAATTGTTCCATCTTCTAATCTCCCTGTGTAATGTACTTTTACTTTACTTGTTGTTTCTACTTTTTTCATAAAATTAAATGTTTTTGATAATTATAAGATTAATAAAAATAAAAATCAAACCTTGTTGATTAAAAAACTAATTATTCTTATAATTATAATTAATAATTAACCCCTTAAAACCTTTATAACTATATGTCAAACGAAGAACACGTTGAGGAAATGTACTATTTTGCTCATATTTCAGGAGTATTTAAAGAATTCTCAAATGAAGTAACTAAAATTAAAAATAATGACCCTAAAAGAAATTTATCTGAGGTTGTTCAAGACGTGTTTGATGAATTTGTTAATGGAGGGTTAATTCATTCAGACACTCATTTATTTATTTAATGTCAATTGTTGACGTTATATGAATATTTTCTTTAATTCCCATATATTTCCAACTTTCATAGGATAAGTGATTCATCCCATCCGGAAAAGTATCCCTACATAATTCAGGGTTGGTAGTAAGTAACTTACAATCGACCGTGAATGATTTATTATTGGTTGAATATTTAATAAAATTAACCACAATCTCACTACCTTCCCCAAAAAGTAATTCAAGGTCGCTTTTTAATACGTTATTGATAAAAAATTCAAATGGTTTCTTCATATTAATAAATATAGGTGTAAAAACCAGTATTTTCAATTGAGCATTTGATTTATGTAAATTGATTATTTATTATTAAAGAAAAAAAACTATGTATTTAAATGTAATCTTAACAATTTTTGTAATTGTCCAAATAGTGACAATGGTATTAATCTACAAATGGTGGGATAAGTATGGTAGAAAACTTTTCACATCATTTACTGATATAAAAAAAGTATTTCCGTCTAAAATGATGGATTCTGTTAGCACGAGCGGGATTAAAGGTCCAAATCCATTTGGGAACATTCCGGATATGAGTGTTATGATGAAACAATTGGAAAATATGACCAAAAATATGGGTAAAAAGTAATAATGGACGTTTTTCAGATTCATCAAGAGTTCAATTGGGTAAATAAAGCATTATTTTCCTCTCAAACTAATACACATATTGAAAGTAGTATTAAATTATTCAATAATTTTATGAATAAATGGCGTTTTGATATGACTGAAGACCTGAAAATCACTTTTGATAGAGATTTTCTAAAAAATTGTTTGTATCAGACAGAAAATGTATTATCTTTGTAAAAAATATTAAAAATGGAACCAGAAAAAGACATATTCGACGAATGGGCGGAAAAAAGAGACAAAGAATCGTGGATTGTAAGAAAATTACAATTTATCCCATTATGGTGGAATCACGATGGTCAATATTACCACAAATACATCAAAATGGGAGTAAAAAATCTAATTTATTGGTTTCCAATCATATGGAAAGACCGAAATTGGGATAGTCATTACATCTTTGATATAATGAAACACAAATTATCAGGACAAGCCGAATATATTGGACGTAGAGATTTACATACCCGAGCACAAGAAGATGCTAGTAAAATGAGATTGTGTGTGAAATTGATGGGGTTGGTTCAAGATGAGTTCTATTCTTCTGAATATTCAGATTTTCATAAAACTAAACATTGGTTTGAACCTGTACCGGGTGACGAAAGATTATCATCTTGGGAATCACGATTATTAGAAGAAAATTTTGATGATTACTTTAAAAAATATCCACTAATCTACAAAAGAGTATTAAATGGTGAAGGTGTTTTTGGTAGAGAAGGTCGTGAGGAAGATAAACAAATTATAGCAATGAATATTGCTCACATTAATCACGATAGAGCGAGAAAGTTGTTATTCAAAGTAATGGAAGAGAACATCGAGAGATGGTGGGACTAGATTATGAGCACATTTGATGAAGTACGGACCAAAGTTACCGAAGAACTCAGAGGTAATTTGACTGTTGAAGAATATAAAGAGTTAATCTCACTTGAATATGTTTTAACTTGGGGTTATGATAATCCGGAAGATGAGGAACGTTATAAAGAATTAAGAATTAAAAAAAAATAAGTTATGTGGAAAGTTTATGGAATAATGTTTTTAGTTGTTGTTGTAATTGTGTTTTTTTGGGTTAGAGGTATTGATAATATGATGAAAAATCATCCTGACTATAAGGGTGAGGATTGGTTAAATTGGGGGGACGATAATGACGACTTTAAAAAAGAAGACGAAAAAGAAAAAAAATAGAAATTATGAGAGTGACACTTTTGTCAGATACACACAACAAACACAAACAAATAACCGGTGATTTACCGGGAGGTGATTTGTTGGTACATAGTGGAGATTTAACATCTATGGGTTACGAGCACGAAATCAGAGAGTTCTGTAAGTGGTTCAACAACATAGAAGGTTATACTCACAAGGTATTCATCGCCGGAAACCACGATTGGGGATTCCAAGACAACGTTGATAAGGTAAAAGAGATATTAGATTTCTACACCGGAATCACATATCTTCAAGATAGTGAATTAGTAATCAAAGTTGGTGATGAAAGAGAAGTTAAAATCTACGGTAGTCCTTGGCAACCTTGGTTCCACGATTGGGCGTTTAACCTTCAAAAAAATGGTATAGGTTTAGCGGGTAAATGGGAAGGAATCCCTGATGATACTGACATCTTACTTACTCACTGTCCGGCATTTGGAATATTAGACACCGTTGACGGTAGAAGACACGATAATTTGGGTTGTGAGTTATTAGTTGAAAGATTAGAGAGATTAAACGTTAAACTTCATAATGTTGGTCATATCCACACCGGATATGGTTACGTTAAAAAAGGAGACACACATCACTTTAACTCTGCGGTTTTAGATGAAAGATATATCTACACTCAAAAACCAATGACTGTTGATTGGAATCCGGAAACAAACGAAGTAGAGTTTGTGTAATAAAAAACCCCCTTAATTGGGGGTTTTTTTATCCATTCATAATCTGTTGTAATCTTGCCATAATTCTCCTTTGTTGTTCTTGGAGTTTGTTAATTCTGGCTTGTTGTTCTTGGTTTAGGTCAATACTTTCACCTTTAATAGAGGCGATTTCATTAGCAATACTATCATAACCATATGTTAGATTACTATACTCTTGGGCTTTTTGTTCTTCGTTCATACAATAATTATATCTGTATAAATTTAAAAGTAAAACATATTGACTTTTTATCTTAATATTGTATATTTATTACCAATGAAACGATATGAATTATACACGCCGAACAATTATATTACTTAACAAGTAAGTCCCTATTTTATTTTAGGGACTTTTTTTTGCCCATACGTAAACAATTAAAATTAAATATAAAACTATGAAACAAACAAAAACTTACCACGAATTGGTACAAAAATTAAGAACATTCTTTGTAACAAAAAATTTTATTGAGGTTCCGACTCAATCAAGATTATCCATTTTAGCAGCTTGTGAAAATCCGTATTCAGTTAAAACATTTGAATATGGGGGTGAAATTTGGCCGTTACCACAAACCGGACAAATGTGGTTGGAATTGGAATTATTGAATAATCCTGAATGGGATGGGGTATTCTGTATTTCAACATCATACAGAGAAGAGAAAAATCCAATCCCGGGTCGTCACGAATTAATCTTTCCAATGTTTGAATTTGAATCAAAAGGAACAATGGAGGATTTGGTTGCGTTAGAACTTGAATTACTACAATTTTTAGGGTTCGATTCGCCTGTTGAGGTTAATTATGAAGATGTGTGTGAAGAATATGGTGGTGTTATAATATTGGAAGATGAACACGAATCAAGAATGTGGAAAGAAAAAAGTGAGGTTATTTCTCTACAAAATTTTCCAATCAGAACAAACCCATTTTGGAATATGAAACACGATTCAGATAATATCTTCAATAAGGTTGATGTTATTCTTTTCGGTCAAGAAACTATTGGTTCCGCTGAAAGAAGTTGTGATGTTGAAAAAATGAGAGAGATGTTCTACACGATTGAAGGTGGTGGTTACTGTTCAAAATTATTTGAATTATTCGGTAAAGAAAGAGTTGAAAAAGAGTTGGAGGAATTTTTATCTTTAGATTTCTTTCCAAGATTTGGAGCGGGTATTGGTTTAACAAGATTAGCTAGAGCTTATGAATTAAATCAAAAAGTTTTGGAAGTTGTGGAATAATTTATTACCTTTGTCCTATGAGTAAAGTAGTAAAAGAAATAGGAAAAAAATGGGAACAAGTTTATGACGACATAGACGAGACAATTATTTGGAGATATGACACTTCAAAAAGTACATTTGGACCGTATGAGGTCGAAATAAAATATAAACGACCGGTGGTTAAAACCAAGAAGGTAACAAGGAAAGTCACAATATAGTGACTTTTTTTGGTTTATAAAATATTTATGAATTATGGAACAAACAAGAATGTCAGAAATTAATCAACTATTTGAGGAAATTAAAAGTCAAACTACATTGAAAGAAGTTAAACCTTTATTGGTTGAATTGGAAGAAATAATTACCAAAAAAGAGGAATCAATTCAAAATAAAGTCATCCAACTACAAGAGGAGAACAAACGTCTAAGTCATCTGTAACATCCGGTAACAATTCTACACCAAAAACTAATAACTCCACAACACCAAATTATAATAACTCCACAAGGAATCAGGTGGGGTATACCCATAATTCACAACTTAAGGGGTGTAATAACTAAATTTCACCAATTATACCTAATTTTCACGATTTACCAATATAACTTAAAAAAAAATGAAATAAATACTTAATCTGATTATTTGTTGATATTTATTAGTAACCAAATAAAGTAATTATGAAAAACCT